>Ga0206845_1001_pt2 | contig 175553 bp, 171 predicted proteins | sample Alteio_BWOrgCont_19_FD_152887 | JGI IMG/M metagenome (GOLD analysis project Ga0206845, IMG submission 152887) | Enriched cells from forest soil in Barre Woods Harvard Forest LTER site, Petersham, Massachusetts, United States -... | ecosystem: Environmental > Terrestrial > Soil > Temperate forest...
AAAGCGTTATAGCTTCTTTAGTTGTATCACCAAAAAACCCGTCGCGGTTTTGTTCAAAGTTTTTTGTAGAGTTTAGTTTTCTTACTTCTTCCTCACCAAACTTTGCCCAATCGCTATGTTGTGTTTGGAGTAGTTTTGCTTTTTCAGTACTTTCATCAATCATGAACTGTATCCATTGATTGCACCATTCTGTTTTTAGTTTTTTAAATTTGATGAGTTCATCTGCAGAACCTTGACCAATAAGTGGTAATACTGCAAAAAGAGCACCTAACATAATATGCTTATTCATACGTTGTTCCTCCTTAGTGTTGTATAAAATTAATAATATTTACGATAATATCGAGGGTTTTTTTGAATAAATTTTGAATAAAGTTCGTGACCAGACTTCAAAATAATGAAGTAGTATGATACCTCTCGATTCAATACCCTTATCCTGTTATTTCAGGAAAGGGCCCTGGGTATTATTTAATCAGCATAACATTCCGAGTTTCAAATAGTCAATATTAGCTCTAAGTCGATGATTTAAGGATATTAAAGTGATTTTTGAGGAAAATTTTTATTTTTCATTGCTCAGCGTATTGAATGTCGTTTTATATGCTGCATATTCATGGTATAAAATTAATGAGAATAAGCGATGCAAGAATTGTTGATGATAGTAACTTTATTTGAGCAGAAAGATATTAATGAATCACATAGATTTTTAGAAGTAAGCTTGCTACAATGTGCTTAATACTATTTTTGGTAAGATAAGTGAGCATTGTATGGAATATTCACCACAACGCGATCATCGTTTGCGTATTGGCGTGCTCATGGGTGGCATGTCGATTGAACGCGAAGTATCCTTTAATTCAGGACGTACTATATGTGATCATCTTGATACTGCTCGATTCCACGTTATTCCTCTTTTTCAAACGACTTCTGGATTATTATATATTTTACCACTACGCTTTTTGCATCGAGGAAAAATTAGTGACTTTGAACATCGACTTTCTTGCGAAGCACAAGCGCTGGTGTGGGATGATCTGCCACGCGTGATCGACTTTGCATTTATCGCACAGCATGGACGGTATGCGGAAGATGGAACATTGCAAGGGATGCTTGAAATAATCGGAGTGCCATATTTTGGCTCAAAAGTATTTGCAAGTGCTCTTGGCATGGATAAGTCAATGCAAAAGAAGATATTTGCAGCATCAGGAATTTCCGTTCCTCGGTATTGGGTATTTAACAAAAAAGATATTATTCGTATTCGAGCGCTATCAAATGAAGATCTTGTTCATTGGTGGGAATTAATCTGCGCTGATCTCGGAATGCGCATGATTGTTAAGCCGCTGGGTGAGGGATCAAGTTATGGAGTGGCCTCTGTTGATACATGCCATGCATTACGGCATGCGCTTGTTCATGCAGCTACGGTTGCGCCGGGGATAGTACAATCGGTTATTGTTGAAGAATGTATTACTGGTATGGAATTTTCATGTATTGTGATCACTGACCCGATAACCGGGGAATTTATACCATTATCGCCAACGGAAATTGTGCGTGAAGAAAATTCTCACATTTTCGATTATGTACAGAAATATATGCCCGGTCGTGCGCTGAAATATACGCCGGCACGCTGTTCAGCAGAGCAGATTGCTGCAATTCAAAAAACGTGCATTTATGTGGCACACTTGTTGAAGATGTGTACCTTTGCTCGCATTGACGGGTTTTTGTGCGAAGATGGTACTATTGTTATTATCGATCCTAATACATTAGGTGGCATGGCTCCTGCGTCATTTACTTTTTTACAAGCAGCTCACATTGGCATGAGTCATACACAGTTTATTAATCATATTCTTGACGCAGCATTGCGTAAATATGGCATAAGTCCACTATCGGCACAAGGAGGTTTTGTGCAGTCACATGAACAGCGCATTCGCGTTGCAGTATTACTTGGTGGCGCATCGGCTGAGCGTGAGGTTTCGCTTGAGTCCGGGCGAAATATTGTGTATAAGTTGTCACCGCAACGGTATGAGGTAATACCCCTGTTTGTCGATGGTCAACACAGGCTCTATCGTTTATCGCAAGAGCTGCTGGTGAAAAATACAACACATGAGATTGCAGGACGCGTACGCGCTGAAGATCGTATGTTATGGTCAGATTTGCCGCGGCTTGTTGATTTTATCTTCATTGGGCTTCATGGTGGTAAGGGTGAAGATGGTTCGGTGCAGGGAGCGCTTGAACTGTTAGGACTTCCTTACAATGGATCATCAATTTTAGCGAGTGCGTTATGTATGGATAAGTACGCTACAGTACAATTTTTACAATCGCAAGGATTTGAAGTGCCGCGTGGATTACTGCTGTCGTTAGAGCAGTGGAATCGTGGTCTTGATCTAGAGCATCTGCTTGCTGAGCATCAATGCGCTTATCCTTTAATTGTAAAACCGCATGACGATGGTTGTAGTGTGCTGGTATGCCCCGTTAACAATTATCGGGAGCTTGAGCATGCTTTATCACTTATTTTTCGCGAACGGTCGTATGCATTGATCGAGGAATTAGTTGGTGGCATGGAATTGACGGTTGGTATTTTGGGCAATGAAGATCCCTTGGTTTTGCCGCCAAGTTATGCAGTAGCAACACGAGGTATTTTATCGATCGAAGAAAAGTTTCTTCCGGGCGCGGGTGAAAATCAGACGCCGGCTCCTCTTCCTGCAGAGGCTATTGCATTTGTTCAAAAAACAGTTCAAGCGGTCTATCAAGCAGTTGGTTGTCGAGGATATGCACGCATTGATTGTTTTTATCAATCAGCGTTGCAAAGTGCTACTGGTACCGAACGGTTAGTTGTGCTTGAAATTAATTCATTACCTGCATTAACCCCCGCAACCTGCTTTTTTCATCAAGCTGCTGAAATAGGTATAAGTCCCATGGAAGTTATTGATCGCATTGTGCAATATGGTTTTGAAGCGTATCGTTCAATGCGAATGATTCCAGATTCTCCTCCTGCTCAAACAATAACATCTGTCCAAACGCAATAAGAGACATATCCGCAAAATGCTGAAAATCATAAGGGGCTGATGTGAGTTCACATCAACCCCTTATCGCACTTGTTTATTTTTAAGATTGTTGTGCGCGTTCTACAAGGCGATCAAGTATATTATTAAAGCCGTCATATCCGCGCGCACGCTTGCCGTAGCGATAATTTTCTTGATTGATAGTGAGACGAATTGTCTTGCCATCTAGCCTAAATGTGATAGTATCACCATCTTGTTTAACCATATTATTCGTTGTGAAGAATGAGTAAGGAAGATGCCTCGGGAACTGAATGTTTCCTAATGCTGGATGAAGGCGAGTGGCCCAATTATCAGATCTCCCTTCTTTGGGTGCCCCTGGCTTTCTCCAATATTTTTTTAAGTCTTCATCATGTAAATACTTGTATTTACTTTCAATCGTTCTTCTTCTTTGATTGAGTTCTTGAGCGTGACCGCCCTCATTGGCATCATTTTCTTGTTGATAGAGCTTCAACCATCGTTCGTAAATATCCCAAGAACAAGCGGGAACCCCTTCATTGGAAGCTATTCTAAGTCCCACAATCGGAACTTGTTCTCCTGGCAGATCACGGCTTGTTGCCCATACGGGGATCATGATCTCGTTTGGTGCAACGGGGATGCCCAGTTCAGCGAATTCTTTGATATCGTTCTCAGTCGCACGATATTCACCTGATGGAACAAGAAAGACATCGCCTTCAATGACATTGTCTTGATCAGGATTAGTACTGGAAATGCACGGTACGCATAATGTTGCGATCGAATATAAGATAATTTTTTTCAATGTATTTTGCATTATTTTCCTCACTTGTGTAGGGATAGATTCTTGGTAAAAATATTTTTATGAGCATTACGATTCGCTGTATTCTCCTTCCTGTAATAATGGTTCTCCGTGTTTCCTCACCAATTGTACAGGAGTCTTTCCGAATTTTTTATGTCTCATGAGGCCTTCCAGCGCGATATGAACATCTTGAGCATTACTTTCGGATGGTTGAACGAGACCTTCCTGAGGCTTGATTTCAACTCTTCCTTCTAAGAGGCGAGCATGTCTTAAAACATTGAAACTACTTGCTATAACAGTAATTACTATGGGAAGAGCAGCATAGGGTTTATAATTTCTTTGTAATGCGCACCAAGCAAGAGCTCCTGCTCCTGCAGCAGCGGCGCCCCCGAAAATTTTTTTTGCTTTTTTATCATTGTTTAAACGGTTTTCCCATGCTGATTGTGGCATGCGAATAACGCGACAAAAATCGGTAGTTGCGTCCTTAGCATCTTTTTGAATCCAATAGGGGTTGTTTAAGGGCTTATCATACTGTTGAATATCCGTGCCATATTGTGATTGAGACGCTGCTTCTCGTGCCCATGGCTTCCAGGAATAAAGATCTTGGGACTGTTCATCTTGAGCGTAAGCATAATTTATTGGCAAACTATTCAGTATGAATAAAAAAGCGATAAAGGGTGGTCTTTTCATAGAAATCCTTTATATTTAAAAGGGGGTTTTTCTTATTATTCCAGATTTGCCGGTTTTTACAAGGATATGAGAAGCCGGTACCACCGCTTCTTTCTAAAAATTGACTATTTGACATATTTGCCAGATCTGGCATACTTATTCTATAAAAGGATAATAAATCCTTCTTGTTAATAGCTGAAAAAGGATAGAAATTATGAAGAAATTAATGGTATATATGACTGCCTTCGTTGGTATGTCATCACTGGTTGGATCGCAGATAGATCCTGAAATTAAAGGAAGCGCATCATATCGGGAATTGGCGCGTATTTTAATGTACGAATGTAACTTTCCTGTTGTATTGGTAGATGAAGTTGCTGGAATGCTTGCCGTTGATAGTTACGTCGATACAAGCAGTCGAATATTTAAAGGAGGCTACGCTGAATTACCATATACTGATGGAGATGATGGGACGGTTTTCATTGGTAATAATATTTTAAGCGTAGATGGTTTGCTCGGGCGAAATGATTCACAATCATTGAGTGATCGATTTGCGAAATCAGGTGCATATTATGCACAACTACATGGTGGTCTTCTCTCTGTTGTCAATGAACCAATGAATAGTAATCGTGCGATAGGTTCTGGGATCAACTGTATAAAGGCTTTGCAACGAGGTGATGTTGCTGCTGGTTATTCATCATGCGAAATTGCGATGTTTGATCCTTTACAAGGAACCCGTCTTAAGACATTCCTATCCGATAGTAGTGTGAGCGCATTAGGAGAACTTGCTTCTGATCATATTGTATCAGGCCATGAAGATGGAACGGTACAAATATGGGACACTCAAAAAGAACAGTGTATTCAAAAGTTTCCTGCTCATAATAATAGTATTATTTATGTTGTTCAAATGCCGGGAGGATATCTCTTGGTTCTTGCAAGAAACCGTATGGCAAGAATTTGGTCCATGAAAAAAGCATTACATATTCAAGATGAGATTCAAGCTGTTCAGTTGACCTCATCATCATCATCATCTTCTTCTTCTTCGAGCTCTGGTAGTTCATCATCAAGCAGCGTTGTTTCTTCAAAACGACAAGGATGGAGCGTCAGTGGGTGGTTGGGAAGCATGATAGACGGTAGAGATGGTGAACTAAGGTTAAAGTCTTAATGTATTGACTGAAAAAGGATAGATAATTATGAAGAAATTAATGATATATATGGCTGCCTTAGTAGGCATGCCGATGTTAGTTGGGTCACAAGGATATGATGTTCCCGTGATGACAAGGTTTTCAAGATGTCTTGTGGAATCGATTGATTTTGAAGTCTCATCGTGTGAGTCGTACAAAGTATTGAAAAAAGTTTTACATGGGGTAGGCCTTCCGGATGTATTAGTAAATACTGTGGCGCATTTCCTTGTAAGAGAAAAATTGGTTAATGACACACCATGTGGATATTTTTATTATGATGCCGCCGGTGAAGGTTGTACCGTAAAAATCTGCAAAGAAAATGTACCATGTGGAAAGCTGTTAGAAGAACGCACCGTGCAAAAGTTATTTGGTGATCATCGAGGAGCGCAATGTGCGGTATTATGTGATGGGGTTTTAAAAGTTATTGATCACAGTGGTAAAGAGTTCTTGAAGCGCAAAAAGATAGCATGTATGCAAACCATGTATAGCGGGACGATTGCTGCAGCATATTCGGATCTCAAGGGTATTCCCATATTTACTCCAGCTACACAAGGTAAATTACCTTATAAACATCAGTTATTGACTGATAAAAACAAAGTAAAAGCATTATGTGAAATCGATGAAAGTTGTCTGGCGTCGGGTAATGAGGATGGCACAATAGAAGTATGGAATACTCAAACCAAAGAAATGATGCAACAATTTGATACAAGAATAAAAAATATTGTCCATATTGCTGTTACCCCAGAAGGACACCTCTTAGTTTTTGGAAAGACTATGGCAGCTGCATTCGCTCGTTTTGGTGGTCGATTGGATATTGTTACGAAAGATATTCCGTCAAGTTCGTCATCGTCATCTTCTTCGTCTTCGAGCTGGAGCGTAAGTGGATTGTTGGGAAGTATGTTCAGCAGCAACGATGATAGTGAATCTTATGTATATGGGTTTTAATAATTTAAAAGGATAAATAATTATGAAGAAATTAATGATATATATGACTGCCTTCATTGGTATGTCATCACTGGTTGGATCGCAGATAGATCCTGAAATTAAGGGAAGTGCATCGTATAGAGAATTGGCACGTATTTTAATGTACGAATGTAACCTTCCTGTTGTATTGGTAGATGAAATTGCTGGAATGCTCGTCATGCATCGTTTTGATGTGCATAGCAGCCCGCAGAGCATGTCATATGGCATGAAAGATTTACTGATTGTAAACAAGCGGAAGAAACTGCAGGCGTTGCCTCTCGAATCTGCTGATGGCGAAGAGCACGCTGTTGCATTAGACCCAACGTGTAAGCTTGCTGTTGTGGATAAAGAAGGGCATGCTATTCGTGAGTTATGCTCAGGCCTTTCCTCTTTTCGAGTGCTGTCACAAGGGCTCGTCGCTGCAGGGTATTTAAGAGGAAACATTACAATATTTGATCCCGTAAAGGGGACAGTACTGAATACGTTTGCAGGGGAAACGGGTATTACCTCATTAGAGGAAATTCCTACAATGGGTCTTGCGGTGGGCTTTGCAAATGGTTCTGTGGATATAAGGGATCTCGAAACGCAACAATCTGTTCAAAAGTTTTCTGCACATTCGAGTCGTATAACTGATCTTTTATATCATAACGGATGTCTTTGCGTATTTGGCAGTAATTATGTAAAAAAAACATGGCAATTAAAAAAGCGATTACACATTGAAGAAGGTGTGCAAAATCAATCATCATCATCATCTGCATCAAGTTCGTCATCTTCTTCGAGTTCCTCATCAAGCTCGTCATCATCATCAAGTGTTGTTCAACGTGTGAAAAGTTTTTTAAAGGTAAGATTTAAGGAGTAGCATCGATAAAAAGCATCACTGTTTTATGAGGGCTGGTAAAAATTACCAGCCCTTTTTTGTTGCAATTCGTGGATAACTGAATAACGTACCGCATTTGTGATTTATATCATTGTGTAGTATCTTCGCTCTGAACATGAAACGTATCTATATAAAAAGGTATAATGATGCACTACGTTATGGTTATTCAATGCAGTTTACTTGCTTATTTTTTTACATTATTAATACAGGGTCATCCTGGTCATGCTGTTCGCCAGCCCCCAACGCCTCGATTTACGGGAAATGTATTAGAATTTTTTGATGCAAAAGACAATCATGAGATGCAGGCATATCATATCGCACGCCGTTTTGAGCATACGCGTGAAGTGTTTACATCGCGATGTATGAGTCGTTCTGATATTGAGCGCATGTTTGTTGAAGATTGTGCATTATACAGCAATGATAATCATATTATCCCCGATCATAAAAGTGGTAATGGATTGATGCGGATCGCGTCCTTTAATGTGCGGTTATGGACGGATGTAACATGGAAAGACCGTTTTGAAGAAACGTGGAACGTTATTACGCAGATCAATCCTGATATTCTGGTGTTACAAGAAGTTGTTCTTGATGAACGAACGCCCGCTATGGTTGAGAAATTGCGGGAGCTCGGTTTTCACATTGCTCATCATTGGCAGACTGATCAAACACAAACGTTTGCTGTGGGAAATTATCGATTGACTAATCTCATCATGACACGGATGCCCGTGATACAGGCTTCTTCGCAAAATTTTGAAGGAGGAGCGATGGGATATGTCCGCGTTGAAGTTCCTTGTCAGCGAGGAGTTTCATTGGTTGTGTACGGTACTCATCTCGATGTTGTCGACACAACAGAAATGACACGAGCACTGCAAATGCAAGAGTTGATAGTAGCAGCACAACGCGATCGTGCACGAGGAAAATATGTTATTATTGCGGGCGATCTGAACGCCATAGATCTTACCGCATACAAGGTCATGAACAGTTACGATGTTCCTTTGCATGAGCTGGTGACAATGCAGTATCAGGTATATCGTGGCGGCAATAGTGATCCCGTACCGCAGCTTGTTGCCTCGATGTGGCAAGAGGCAGAATTTGTTGATAGTTTTCTTCTCATAGAACAGCAGGCACCTTTGTGGACGTCATGGTGGGGTGGTCGTACCGATTATATTCTCTGTCCTCCTGAACTGAAACGCATGGTGCATGGCAATTATGTTTACTATACCTCAGTGAGCGATCATCTGCCGATCATCTTGGATTTGATGGTGAATTGATCATAAAAAACCGCCACGGATATATTCGTAGCGGTTGAAAAGTGGCTAAAAAATTAGTTTGAAAATGGTTTAGTCCAAAGACGAAGCGTGTGCTGATCAAACCCTGAAATATTGTTGAATCGTATAGTATTCCATATGATGTGGGCATATTCTGATGTGGCAGAAAAATGGTGTGCTGTGAGCAACGTATATTCAAGTCGTTCTGTTAAAGGTAACGCTTCATAATCTTGAGGGCACAGAGGATTATTTTCATCAGCTTCTATTTTCAGCATGCATAACTCAGTACACGCTGGATATATCGTATGAACTGCTTGTTCGATATGGTGGTAGAGTGCATCAACGAGTGATGATGAGCGATATTCTTTTTTAATTAACAGTTCACTCATGTAGAATGCATAAGGATGGCGCGTTTGAATGTCACGAAATAATGTATCAGCAAGATAACATTCTCCATTGGGTTGCGGTGATGTTGCAACATGATAATCTTTAAGCGGAAGTCCCACCAAACATCCAATAAGCTCATTATCATCAAAGGCACAGACCATTATTGTTTGCGGAGATGATTCATAAATGACATTTTCATGCTGTACTTCGTGATATGAAGGTACATCTGAGGGTTGAAAAAGGTAAGGATATTCCGCAAAGAATTCGCAACGCCACGGTGAAAGTTGAGCATCATATTTTTGTATATCCGAGCCATGCAGCGTTACGTATCTAATTGGTGATGCCATCAGTCCCGGCGATACGAGCAGCATGCTCATACTGATAAGTAAGCGAGTGTTTGTCATAATATCTCCTCGAAGAAGAATGATTGAAAAAATGATTCTTAGGATATTGTATCATGAATTTGAAAGAGTGATACGGTGCTGTTTAAAAAGGAGGTGATACACACGATGTATTGACAATGAGAGCTTCAGAGATGCTGTACGTTTCCTTTGGCGGCAAGTCGTGTCGTAATCGTGTGCGCATTGTGCGGGGCAACCAGGTATTGCATTCGAATGCTTGTGAGCATGATTTGAGGACTGTTGATTGGTCTTTTTTGAGATATACCAGCTGATCCCTTCCTACCGCCATGCGGTGTGCTCGACAGAGATCGTAAAGCAGTTCTGATTGTAGATAGGTTAAATTGCGAGGCGCTCGAACGTTTTCTCGGCGGAGCAAAAGGAAGACGGGTTGTTTAGCAGGATCTTGAAGATTTGAAATGAGGATATAATTTCCTGAAGGTGATGTTCGCACAACGCCTTCTGCTACGGTAAGACTATGATAGTCAAGTTTGTTTTCGCAGTCCAATGTCATAAGGTGATCGCAATCGGTATCATGGGCATACTCTTCAATGGCAAGGCAGGGTAATTCACGTGTAGGGAGTGTTACTTTTATAATTGATGTCCCGCACTGCTCTGCTGCTTCAAAGGGCGTTCTCCAGGTCATACAGTCTATCATTGCTAAGCGGCGTACGGGGTGATTTCCCCCTATTATATTCTCTATCGTACTTAAGCGTCGCCTGGGTGCTTCTGTGGGATGCTTAATAGAGGTGACGCGCATGTATGTGTTGGTTGATTTTGCAAGTCCACATCCTGCTATAAAATCATCATCGCTTTGCGGTACAAAACAGCACACTAATTTTTGATTCTCGGGGTCGATGTAAAATCTATTGGCTCGTTTGTTGGGGCCATGCCACTCTTCGCTTGTATGAGGAAGTTCTTGCGGGACGATGAGAAGCATTTGCGTTTGAGTGGCAATTGATATAACACCTGGAATGGTTAAGTTTATCATGAAGCGATTTGTAGAGCGATCTTCTGGAGGCGCGGAGTAATCTGGAATTTCTTGGTTGTGAACAAGGTCATACGCTTTTCCACTATGAGGTTGTGCCAGGATGCCGTCGTTTGAGAGTGACGTCCATTGGTAAGGACGTAATGTTGTTGCGAGAACTGTGTTGACGCAACTAATTGTGTTCCAAGGTAATCGATCGCCTCTCAAAAACTGAGCTACAAGAGCGCCAGGGTTATACCCACCACAGCCCAGTGTTGCGAACCATTTACGCATGTAATCATGTTGTCGTACTGCATAAGTATCAATAAGGTCTTGAATCTTTTCGCGGTTTTTTTCTGAATTACCCTTTTGAGTGAGTAATGTTTTCAGTCTTTTTAACTCCTTGAAAATCGCGAGCTGTGAAGCATCAGCAGCAAGCTCTTTGAGATCAGAATCATGATTTTTACCTTGAAAATATGATACAATGCTCGAGGTATATCCTGATATGCGTGCAGTGGCAAATCGTGTATAGATTTCCGCAAGTGCTTTCGCATCATGCAGCGTAGACGTGGGTTCTTGCACTTCTTGTGAAGCATATAAGAATTGTGTCAAAAAAATGATGCTCACTAAAATAGTGTTACGGTCTGTCATAATGATCTTTCTGAGAAGCTGTTCATAATAGTATATCTTATACGATATTTATTTTTTCAACAAAGGCGTACGTCGTAACCGTGTGCGCATTGTTCGCGGAAGCTGCCATTGCTTAGATGATCTTTCCCTTTGAAATACTGTGGCGCATGATGCTAAGATTTTTGATTGTTCTGGTGTAAGATGAACCACTTTATTGTTTTCAACTGCCCATGCATGTGCTGTTTGCAGTTCACAAAGAAATGCTGCCTGTTTACATGTTAAGCGAGGAGGAGATGAAGCCTGATGTCGCCGCAATGCGAGGTAGACAGGATTTCCTTGAGCATCTTTAAGATTTGAGATGATGTATCTTCCTGCCGGCGAGGTACATATCGTAGTAAGAGTGCTTCCATCGCTACAAGTGAGGCGTTGGGGGTTTTTGAATGTCATCGTATGACCACAATCGGTTCCGTAATATGCATATTCTTGGATGATAAGCCTGGATTGAGGGGTTGTAGGAAGGGTGGCTTTAATGATCGATTTTCCACAGACGTGTGCCGATTGAGCGGGTATCCTGCTCTGAGGATTTGAATGATCTTCCCTTGGAGGCAATAAGCGCGTCAAACAACGAACAGGTTTTGTTTTTCTTGAGTACAGGTCAGTTGTCCGTATAAACACAGGAGCATTGCATACGTGTCCCATGCTCGTCAAAAAATCGATGGGGGTACATGGCAGGTATAAGCATATTAATGTTTTTGTATATTGATCAATGCCAAACAGATTTGCGCATCGATTGTTATCAAACCAACGATGACGTGTTTTTTCGAGTTCACAAGGAACAGTCAACACTATTCTTGAAGTGGTATGCTCCATGATTGCGATCGAAGAACCTTGCTGCATTTGTGAATACAGATCGGCACGCTGTTTGACGTCTGGGGGAGATGTATAATCTGATATCTCTTGAAGATTGCTGAGCTTAAGAGCGCTTCTGTTAAAAGGGTCTGAGTCATCGTAGATAACTCCTTCATCAGAAACTGCGACATGCCCGTAATGTTGTATTTTCGTTGTGGGAAAAGTATTAACCAGACTGATTGTATTCCAGGGCAATCCTAAAAAGGAAGCAATAATATCACCGGGTCCGCCATTATCACCGCCAAGTTTATTGAGACTTTCGAGGAAATAATCGAGGCGTTGATTGGTGTATGTTTCGATAAGATTATTAATTTTTGAGCGACGGCTTTGGGAGATATTTTTTTCTTTTGATAATACGGTAAGCCGTTGCAATGCTTCAAAGATTTGAAGCTGGGAAGCCGTTTCAGCGAGTTGTTTAAGATCGGGATCTTGTTGTTGTTGAAAGTATCCCGTGGCGCGGGTCAAAAAAGATTGTCGATCTAAGGATGCTCCTTTTTGTGCAGCAGTGAGTGGAATTGCAAGAAAAATAATCAAGCAACAAAAAGCAGTATGGTATGGCATGTGAAAAAGACTCTTTAATGATATTTGAATGATATGTTACTATATAGCATACAAGATATCAGTATTTTCCTGAATTTTTTTTGAAAACTTCCGGTGAAAAGTCTTTATATGCTCAAAAGACTTAGTGCATTGTTCAATTCAGTGAGTGAATCGGTTTTGCTTGATTGTTTGGGCACAATACGTTCATAGAAGCAACTTCGTGGATAAAATATTCCCCATCTATCAGATTCTATTTTTCCCTTGAGAAGATCGGCAACTGCATCTGTTGGTATTGAACAGGCGGTTTTGAGATCATCACAGAGATACCATGTGTTGGCATAGTTTACGTACGCGATGTAGTGTACGCTCGCGCGCCATATCACGCTTTTCAGCTTGTAGAATGTTGATTCTTGAGTTCTTTGGCATAATGGAGCAAGATCGAGCTCTTGAGGGAGTGAGATTGACCAATCTGGTCCAAATAGAGGCGCTTGTCCGAAGTTTATCCATAGAAGATCAGGTAGCATCATAAGATGTGATTCTAAAATTTTTTCTCCCTGAGGGAGTGGAAATTTTCTATAAATGAATGATCGGTAAAGAGCATCAGCGAGATCAATGCTTTTTCCGAGGTGCTGCTGGCCTACTGTTATGCTGTGATTGATTTCATACGATTCCGAGTGCTTTGAAACCCCCTCTTCTGTGATTGTTCGTCCTTGAAATATTGTAAAGGTAAACGGTTTAAAAAGACTGCAATCAGTTTGAGAAGTTAATTTTTCTTCAAGATTGGTAAGGAATACCCATGGATCATCAAAGTTGCAGTGAGTAACGATTACCTTTGTTATGAGAGTTTTATTATAAAAATCGTGAATATTTATCTGATTTTTTGTTGATCTGCTGAGTTGTGTATATTCTCGAATAAAGACTTGCAGTGCTTTTACAATATCTTTATCGTAGCTGCATGATATGTGTGGTGGATAGGTAAAAACATACTCTCGCCATGGTTCAAGCGCAATGATTGATTGCAGAGCAGCGCTGATATAGCACGCATTTGGTTCACGGGTAAAGTTAACTGCTCGTAGAGGTTCAGGTTCATGAGAACAATGGAGTGGACTGACAAGAAAGAGCATTGCATAAAGCATGAAGGTACCCCCTTTTTTGATTGTGCGATTTTAATAATAGGCCGGTGATCTTAAGAAGTGCAATGGTTTTCTAAGGAGTTAGAAACATAAAAGGGGTATTTTTTGCCAGAATGCTGATTTTTATATACACTGTATTTTGTGGTCTTAAAATTGCGCGTAAGCGTGTTATAAATCAGGCATCATAAGGAGCATTATGCCAGTACCAAAGCGTAAAACATCGAAATCTCGTCGAGATAAACGTCAAGCCTGTAAATTTATTCGTCCTAAGGCATTTACTGCCTGTTCGAACTGTGAGGAGCCGATAAGCACTCATACTGCATGCTTGTTGTGTGGTTTTTACAAAGGGCGAAAAGTCATTTTTACCCGTCAAGAGCGCCTTGCGCGCCGTCGCACTGAGCGTGTTCTTGCCCAACAAAAATTAGCGCCGCAAAGCAATTCTTCAGAAGGAGCAGAGCCACGCTCATAGATATAATGGGTGGGTAGGTTATTGCGATAATACTTTTTGAATATATGCTCTACACATTAAGGAGGAGCGATGCAGCGAAGAATAGACGCACTGGTGGCTGATCAGCGTGTATGGTGGGGGCTTGGGATTGTTGCGGTATGCGCGTTTGCCGCTGGAGTGAGCTGGTGGGGATATCAACGGTATGTATTGGCTCATAATCAACGTGCGCAATGGGCATTATCGCAGCAATTAGAGAAATTTGAATCGGTGTTACAAACTGAAACGGAAGATCGTGCTGTGTGGCGTGACCTCGAGCAAGGGTTTGAAAAAGCATTCGAGCTTCATCGAACTTCTTCGATAGCTCCCTTTTTTAGAGCTTATCAAGCCGAAGCTGCATTTCGTGCAGGTGATCCTGTGCATGCATATGAGCTTCTGACGCTTGCGCTTGATGCCATGGGCAAAAATTTTCCTCTTTACTATCCCTACGCAGTTAAGCGTGCTGTCTGGTTGCTTGGCATGCCTGAAGAGACACTGATTGAGACTTTGCAAGGGGCACCGCTCCATGAAGTTGGTATTCAACAGTTAAAAGTGCTTGCTCAAGATCAAAAAAATCCGGATCCTGGGCTTGCATGGTATCATCTGTGGCAGTATGGGCTTGTTCATAATAATAAAGATCTTACTTCAATGGCAGCTGCAAAATTGCAAGGTATTGCTCATTGGGAGTATGTATTGCATGATTCTGCGGATCAAGGCTTTGATGAAACGTTAAACGTTGAAATGGAGGAGACTGCAGCGTGATGCCGCATCAAGAAGTTCGCGTTCGTTTTGCGCCATCACCCACAGGTAATTTTCATATTGGTAATCTGAGAACAGCGCTTTTTAATTGGCTCTTTGCGCGACATGCCGGTGGAAAATTGCTGGTTCGCATAGAAGATACCGATATAGCGCGCTCTCGTGAGGAATTTACGGCCATTATTCTCGATACCTTAGCATGGTGTGATATACAGTCGGATGAACCGATATGCTTTCAATCGCAGCGTAGTGAAATATATGCATTTTGGGCGAGCGAGCTTCTTACTCGTAATGCACTTTATCGATGTTACTGTACGCAAGAAGAGATGCGGCAGCGTGCACGGGGAGTTTCAAAAACAGGAGATGAGTACTTTTTTTATGATGGTCTGTGTCGTGATCGAAAAGAAATACTTGATAAACCATATGTGCTTCGCTTTCGCGTTCCGCGAGATCGCACTGAAGTGGTGATTGACGATCTTTTGCACGGGACACTCCGATTTCCTCTCTCTGCAATTGATGACTTTGTTGTTGTGCGGTCTGATGGATCGTCGATGTATAATTTTACGGTTGTTGTTGATGATGCGCTGATGAAAATTAGTCACGTTTTGCGCGGAGACGATCATATTGTTAATACACCACGGCAAGTTCTTATCTATGAAGCTGCAGGATGGGCTATTCCTCATTTTGCGCATATGCCTTTGATTCTTGGTAAGGATGGAACGAAGTTGAGCAAACGTGATGCGGCTACTTCTGTTATCGATTATCGTCGAGGTGGTATTCTTGCAGAAGCGCTTTGTAATTATTTGGTGCGGTTAGGATGGGCTTCTGGTGACCGAGAAATTATTGCTCGTGATGAATTAATTAAAATTTTTTCCTTAAAAAATGTGGGCATTAAAGGTGCGCAATTTGATTATGTAAAATTATTATGGATGAACAGCGTGTATCTTAAAGAGATGAATGCTCATGATCTTATGCGCCGTATTGAAAACGATGTTATGCCAGGGTTTCGCGAGAAATTAAATAATTTTCGTGAAGAACAGATAGTTTGTCTTATTCATTTATATCAAAAACGGTGTAAAACATTGGTTGAGCTTGCTTCATCGCTGGTAACTCTTTCATATGTTCCTGAAATACAACCGGAAGAAAGGTCGCTTATTACTTCGTTGCACCATGATGCAGCGCGTGAATTAATCCATTGGCTTGCATCAACGACTCCCATTACGGTAGATCTTATAAAGCAGTATGTTCAAACGTATACGTTTGAACGGAGCATTTCACTTGCTGATATTGCAGGTCCTTTGCGACGCGCGTTGACCGGTTCATCGGCGGCTCCGAGCATCGCGGAGATCATTATGTGCTTAGGAAGGGAAGAGAGTATCGCTCGTCTGCGTAAGTTATAAGTTCATGAAACTAAGGAGTGCTCATGAAACGCGGAATCCTCTGTTCAGGATATGGTGCCCAGTACGCTGGCATGGGAAAAGATTTGTATGATGATCATCGTGTTGTACAAGAGTATTTTGAAGAAGCTTCTGATTGCTCGGGAATCAACTTTGTCAAACTATGTTTTGCTTCGTCTGATGCAGAGCTTGCGCAAATCAATCATGCAGCATTGGTGCTCTATTTGTGGGGTGCAGCGTCCAGTGCGTTGCTGCGGCACGATGCTATCGCTGTTGATAGTGTAGCGGGATGTGATATTGCAAGCTGGTACAGCGCATTGCACAGTGTTGGAGCGGTAACGTTTCCTGACGGGCTCTATATTCTGCGTAAATGGGGAGAATTATATGCAGCGTATAGTGAACAGTCAACTCAATCGTTTATTACTATTAGCTCGTCGGATATTGCGGTAAGAAGGATGCTTGAAACCGTTTGTAATGATATGCAATCAAAAGAAATGTTCGTTCGTATATCATACATAACACCGAATATTGTTACTGTTATCGGTACGCGTGAAGAGCTTGATGTTTACGTTCATACAGTACAGCAGCGTGATCATGCTCTCAACATTGAACACCACCGTGCTTATGAGTCTCCTGTGGTATTTTTACCAGAAGATATGATTGCGCAATTGCTTCACTATCTTGAAAAAATAGATTTTCATGAACCGCAACGTCCTGTTGCGAGTCCGTTGATAAATGAATGGCTGACAACACAGGAATCATTAAAAGCAACGGCGCGCGAATTGTTTTCACAGCCGTTTCGTGTCGATTTGGTTATGCGTTCTTTGCGTTCTTTTGAGGAGATCATCTGCGCTGTTCCATCTCTGAAAACTCGATCACACTATACAGTCTGGCTTCCACAGTGTAAGCTTTGGGTGATGGATACAAAAGAAGAATTGCGTGCAATGAGTGATAGTCTTGCTGAGAAGCGTGAAGAAGAGGTGCCCACATGATCCATTCGGAACAGAGCATAGATACTGAACATAAAATTCGTACCATGATTGCAGACCAATTGCATATTTCTTATGATGCGGTAACGCCGGCCTCTACATTGGTAAGCTTGGGCGCTGACTCTTTAGATATTGTGGAATTAGTGATGAATCTCGAAGAAGCATTTGATATTGAGATTAGGGACGAAGATGCAGAGGCTTTGCATACTGTGCAAGATCTTATTACCTACGTCCAACGATTCATGACATCAGCATCATCTTAAATATTATACATCATAATAAATAACGGGGTAGAAAATAGTTGCTACCCCGTTATTTATATGTATTAAATTTCTTTTCTTCGTAGATGCTTATAAGGGCGGTGTTTATACAAAGGAATACGTGGCGTTGCCATCGCTTGGTGAGTGTGAGATGCAGTTTGTGTCGATGGTTGAGATGATGGGGTAGTTGATTGTTCAGGTACTACCGGTTCCATGGTAAGCGATTGATCTTCCTGATAAATCTCTGTTTCAGGTGCAATATGATTCAAGAGAGGAGCAATTGCCGTATCAAGCTGCGATTGCATGAAGGCATCGAGCGGTGCTTGTTGATCCAATGTTATATGCGTTTCTTCTTGCACGGTGTGAGATTCAAGCGCTAAAGATATTTCCCCTTCATGGGTGACCAGGTCACTTGACTGTTCTATGAAAAATGTATCAGGAGTATTATCGCTTTGTTCAGTGGTAGCTGATTGAACATCTATCAATGCGTCCAATGAATGGTCTTCTTGAAGTGTTAATTCGGCAGATGTAATAGTGAAGTTTTTATCGCCTGTTCCTACATTAAACAGAAGATATGGCTCTCTACGTGCGTCTTCTGATGAGAGTGATTCAGAAAGCGCTTCACGTGTTGAAGCCGCATACAGCTGAAAATGAATATGATCACTATTTTCAAGAACCCCACCAAACCATGAGTCATCCCCTGCTTTAATTAATTTTACGGCTGATGTGCGTGTGAGCAAAGCGTGAGCATCATGTCGACGATAAACAGCTGCGTATATATCATGATTTTGAGTGTTTGTTACAACAATGCGATAAGCATGGAGTGAGCTTGCGCTTGTGACAAGCAGTAAGAACCAGTTCAACAGATGTCCATGGTATTTATGCATGAGCTTTCCTTATAATAGAGTCTCATTATGAGGGTATGTACCCATGAGACCACACATGAGTAACATTCTACCTAATGGCAGATTTATGGAATATCGTAACGTAGGTTATACAATAATCGCAAGAGTTGTGATTGTTAAAACTATGAAACGATTAAAAAGTTGCACCACTTTGAATCCATAATCCTGCTTGCTTCAATGAACAATCAGCACCTGATCCTTCTGCCTCGACCCCGATCATAATATATGGAAGATAGCGATGATCAGGCCATCGATAACTAAAGCTTAACATTCCCTTATGAATAATCTGTTTTGGCGCTCTTCCTGAGCAGATATTCAAATCATTCATGGTGATGATAGAAGACGGATTAGAAGTATTTGCAATAATGACATCGGTCAATAAAGTTCCTGGTGAAATTTCGTTAGCAGCTGTTGGTGGTGTTCCTGCAAAAGCGTTTGTCCAGTCGACTCCTACGATTGTTGTTGTTTGTGTTGAAAGTGCATTATCCACCGTGTTACAGGTAGTGATTGTTGCCGCTGAAGATGTCGCATTCGAATGAATTGCTGATGGTGTTGCAGGTGCGGTAATTTCGTTGCTTCCATTATAAGCATAGGAAAAATAGTGTGTGCCGGTACATCCTTTTATACCATATATTTTATCGGTGATCGGAAATCGATTCAGACAGACCGTTTCTTCTTGTCTTCCGTAAAATTCATATCCAATAATAAATTCGCTCTGTTTGCTGCGCATACGCAATTGAAAGGATGCTTCTCCCGCCGCTCCTACTGAGACCTGTGCCGGCCGTGTGGTAAAATTGACGCCATTGATAAGATTCCCTGTGTACTGATACGTACCATCGGAAAGTGGATTAAGTTCTTTTAAAAGAAGATAGCGGCTTAAGCAGCCCTGATTGGTAAAATCAAATGAACGCATCTGGCAATTTTGAAACAGGTGCGTTCCATATCCTTCTAATACGGCTGTGACGGAGCGGTTCATATCGTCTTCCCATAAAATTGCATTTAAAGAAAGCCCTGCTCCCAGAGCATGATGAAATCCATCGCCAATAATGGGTGAAAAGAGATTCATGCCATGATCTTGTGTTCCGTCAATCTTTGTGCCGGTAGGTGGACGGTAGCGTACAAATACTGCCCATCCTCGTGTAGCAGACTGTTTGCGCACATAACCAAGATCAATGGTTGCCCCTGAGATATTAGTTGCTCGTAATGTATCGAATGATATGCGTTCTGCTTGCCATGGTGATTGCATCTCGCCAAAGAGAAATTCACCACTCAACGCTTGCTGAAATGTTGTTGCAGCATCAACAGGCGCTGCTGCCATTTCACCAGGGGGAAACGGTACTCCCGTGTTTTCAATGGTGGTGGAACATTTTTTGTCAAAGAGAGTGCGTGATTGGTTGGATATGGTGAGCATACCACGGCAGAAAAATCCCTTACATCGTTCATATGCGCGCCACGCGCCAAAAAGATGAATATTATTGTTGGTAATTTCTGGTGAAAAGCTAATGGCTCCTTGGAAGGTGGGTGAAAGGCCGAATTGATCGGCAACAATGTCAGTTGGATTTTTGTTCGGTGAAAATGATCCACTGAATGTGAGCGTTGAAGCTCCAAAAAGACACCGGGCAAGATCCTCGTGAGCAAATGAATTTTGATATTCATACCCTACATCAAATCCTGATTCGGGAAGTGCGAGCGGGTCATATGTTGGTCTGCTTAACCAGTATGACTCATTTGCATGTGATGAACGAGGAATGTATATAGAGCGGCATGTCCCTGCGCATGACGGGGCGCAACAACTATTTCCCGCTTTGAAGCCGCATTGGCCGGGAAGCAGTACACAGCATTCTTGTGCGTATCCCTTCACCATGCTTGCAAGCATGATAAGTATTAGATAAAACAGGCTCATCGGTATTCCTCCCTCAAGAGCCAGAAAGGCTCGGTAACCCGAGCCTTTCTGATTGTAGTGCTTGTGCTCATTTGCACAGAATGTGGTTGGCTTATATGGAGAATCCAAGTTTAAGCCATACACCCCATTGCTTAATGTCGCAATTGCAGCTGCTTCCTTCAACTTCGCCACCAAGTTCAATGAACGGTGACCAGTCGCATTCATCCCACACGTATTCGAGTGTGATGAATCCTTTGTTGGAGATCAAGCGTGGTGATCTGCCACTGTTAACATCCAATGCTAACGCGTCTTGTGAAAGAACAACGGCACCGCCCGCAGTGTCAGAAACTTGCGCAAGGCTTATCGCTGCAACAGGTGTTCCTGCGACAACAGCGTTTGCTGCTATTGGCGTTACAGCACCACCAGATGTTCCACCTGTTCCTGCGTATGCGTTAGTATAGGCAACACCAACAAATCCTGCTACATCTACAGAAGATGGAACTGAAACTGATACAGGATTATCGATTGTTCCGCATCCGGTAATCGTTGCATTGCTTGCCGTTGCGTTTGAAGCGATCGGTGAAATCAGTGTGCCGACATTTGTTGTTGCAGTTGGAACTGTATAGGCATAGTAGTATACACCTTGACATCCTTTAAATGCATACTGGAAGCTTGGATCAAATCCGTTGCAAACAGGTCCTGCTTTGATGCAGACTTTTTCATGTGAGCGACCGAAGATTTCGTAACCGATTGAGCCACGGAATTTGCGGTGTTCCCAAACAAGACGGAGTGCTGCATCACCTTGTACGTCGAATGATGATTCGACATTACGTGTGCTGAAGTTTACACCAGGGATCAAGACGCCATTATACGCATAACCTGAGTTCGCGTTAGCACCACTTGAAACACCGGTTACAGGAGAACCTGCTACGCCGGTGAAGTAGGCTGCTGATGTTGGAAGGGCAAGAGCTGTTTCTGCTGCAGTTAATGGGCGAAGTTGTTTGAGGAGCATGTATCTGCTCAAGCAACCTGCATTCAAGAAATCAAACGTGCGGATTTGGCAATCTTCAAACAAGTGTGTTGCATAGCCGTCGAGGCAGATAGAAAGTGAGTTGCAGTCATCTGACCAGAATTCTTTCCATGCTGTTAAACCGCCACCAAGTTCATTGTGATGTCCGTTACCTGCGATCGGTGAAAATACATTTGCTGAGTTGTCTTGGTTGCCGTCAAGTTTGGTACCGGTCGGTGCTGAGTAGCGGAGGAAGATTCCAAAGTGTGAATCTTCGCAGCGCCAGAAGTCGTATCCGAAGTCAAATGAGAAGCCTGCAAGCTTGTTGGTTGACATGGTGCAGCTATTGAAGCGACCATAGTTCCAAGTTGTTTGCATATCACCAAAGGTGAATGTGCCGCTTAATGCTTGTTGAATTGATGTTGCTGTTGTAACTGCAGCATTTGCCATGTAGCCTACAGGGAATGCTGTGTTGCTTGATGTTGAAGCTGTTGTGACAGCACAAAATCCACCAACAGTTGTTACCGTTGATCCTGATGTTGTTAATGTTGTAGAACAGCTTGAATTGCAGCCTGTGTTGCAGTTATTTGAACCACAATCATTGTCGCAATCTCCGCATCCTGAGTTACAGTCATTATTGCACAGTGTACGTTCTTGGTGTGAGAATGTTAAGTCTGTACGAAGATAGAGCCCACTGACCCAACGATCAAATCCAAGATAGCCGCTCCAGTGAAGGTTATGGCTTCTAATTTGAGGGTTGAATTGCACTGTTCCTGAGAAATTTTGGGATAAGCCAAAATAGTCAGCAAGAAGGGCGCCTGATGTTCGGCTAGTGACTTGGCTTCCTTGGAATGTAAGGATGTTTGATCCAAAGAGGCAGCTACCAAGGTTGCAGTCGTCGAATGTTTGTTGGAATTCATAGGCAGCCCATGTTCCAAAATTCCATTCGCAGTCAACATCAAGATGTTCGTAAGGGTTTCCGTAGAATAGTGCGACGTTATCGTGCGATGAACGTCCTATGAGAATTGATGAGCAACTGGTGCAGTCGTTATTGCAATTAGTGTTACAGCCCGTTGAGCTGCTTGAACTTGATGGGCTGGTTGAGCATGAGGTATTGCAACAGCTGTCAGCAAAAGCAGCAGAGCTTACTGCAAGCGAAAGCAGTAATCCAATGCTGAGAAATGAAGAGCTGAGTCTTTTCATATATAGTATCTCCTTAAATCCGTTGCATCATATGACATACGTGTCATGATGCATATCGTTGTTGTATTGAGTGTGCGGTGTACATCGACACCGCGAATTGTCATGTAGACCGTGCGTATAGGCATCTCCTTGTCTGTTAAGAGGTTATCCGTCGACAGCTTCGGGGAAAAAATCTAGTGAAATCTTTTTTGAAAATCAACAGTTTTAGCAAAAGCTTGATTAGGTCGCGTAAAAATTTTGCTCGGTTCAATAAAAATTTGTCTAGAATTGTACAGTGATTTGTGCCCATGCGCCCCATTGGAACAGTGCATCATATATGCCGTACCTTCCAAACTCACTTGTTACTCCTAAGGACGCGCATGTGTCGGTACCACAGGTGCGTCCACAATATCCAATTCTCATAAAAAGAGTATGCACTTCGGTTGATGGCGCTATACCAGAACAGAGATGTAAATCTTGATCGCTGAGAAGACACGGAGGATTTGAAGCTTGTGGCGCTTGATACGTTGGTGATGTCGTAATAGTGGTTGCATTTTGATTGATGATATTACTATTATTATTGTTACTATTCCAAGTAAGTAGAATGGTACTAGTTGGAGCAGTAATATTTTGAGGAAAACATACAGGACCGCCGCTGAAAATTGTTGCAGATTGTGCGCTATTAAGTGCTTGTGGTGGCTCTATCTCATTGGTGACAATATTGGTAACAGGATTGACGGCATATTGACGATAATCTACTCCCTCTGTTCCTTTAAATGCGTATACATTTCCTTGTACTTCGCAGGGCGGTGACCGTCGAAGAAGGTGCGCCGTTTCAGCGGTTCTTCCATAAAAATTATAACCAAAATCGATGCAATATCGCGATATCTCATATGAGACTTGTAGCGTAAAATCCCCTTGAGCTTGACATCCAATTTGTGCATGACGTGTTGAAAAATTGATAGCGTGAATGAGTTGTCCTGCATAACTATAAACGTCGTTAGCGAGCGTCTCTTGTTTAAGAAGCATATATCTACTTAATGGTCCACGACGTTTTAGATCGAACATGCGGCGCTGTATTATGTCGAAAGGGTGCGTAAATGTTCCCATGCCTAAGAATCGAAATGTATGATTCTCATGCCACGTATAGTCATATGATCCGCGGAGGATAAATCCAAATTCCCATCGATCAGCATTGCCAATAACAGGATTAAAATTTGTTGTTGGGTTATATTTATTTCCTGCAGGAGCGATCGTGAGCAGCCCTGCTTGCACAATGCTGTAATCGCTATGGAAAAAATCTGCTCCTAATGCAAATGAAACATCAGCAACGCGTGTAAGATCTTGATCATCAAATACAAAAATTCCCGATCTCCATGGAGTGCGCATATCGCCATAGCTAAAATTTCCATCCAACGCTTCTTGCAATGTAGGAGCGGTGTTGTCAGCGGGGGTAAGTGCAGGAGGAGGATTTTGTGATGGTTGCGGATTTGCTGACATGTATCCACGAGGAAATGTGAACATGCCTCGCTGTACGCTTGTCGGGCATGCATTAAGATTCCATCGTGTGTGCACGAGTGGTGCAGCAATTTCAAGAAACAGTGATTCGCACCAGTTGGATAAATCGAGATGATATGAAAAATCAAAAGTAACCGTTTGTAGCTTGGGTTTGAGATTGAGATTTCCTTGAAAATCAGGAGCCAACCCAAAATAATCTGCAAGAAGATCATGGCAAGGATCTCTTCCGATAACCTCACTTCCGGTAAAATTGAGTGTCGGACTTCCGAAAAGTGCTTGAGCAATGCTTTCAGATTTCATTGAATTGCGATATGAAACAATAGAGGAAAAAATTCCTTGTTGCCCCGTTCGATCAGATTGGTGTTTATGCAAAGGTCTGAGAAAATTATTTTGATAATAACCCTGTGGCTTTGGCAGAAAAATAGTATAGACGCTACCGTGAAGAGGAGTCATACTAATAAGGACAAAGAGACAAGAGGAGAAAAGCTTTTTCATAACGACTCCTTACTTCTTCTTGAGGCAATATGGCAATATAGTTAATGAAATCTATCTATCTAAGAAGATGAAAGTAGCTTTACATAAGCTGCTTACGAAGGCAAGACTTAATGATTATTTTATTCATGATTCAGATTATTCTTGAATCACTTCCCTTGAGTAGTTCAGGCCATCTTGCCCTTATATATCATGTTACGGGAGAAAAAAATCTTTCATCATCATTGATGTGGCTTGCTCATGCACCGACAGTGATTCTTATTATAGGATACTTTCATCGTACAGCGTTGCTTTTACTTCGATATCCATGGAGGACGCGTGCGATATGGTATAAACTGTGCATGTGGGGAATGATCGCGGAATGTATGACGGTATTATTCTATTGTACGTTGCGTTCTGTGACATTTCCTCTCTGGATTGGCTTTTGTATCACAGCGACTTTATTAGCATCTACATTGTGGTGTACATCATCCATTGTGCTCCCACGATGGTGGCATTATATCGTGATTGGCTGTGTTCAAGGAGCAGCAGTTTTGCCCGGAATATCACGATTGGCGGTTACTTATAGTGTAGGAAGATTGTGTGGTTTGGCTCCGCTTAAATCATTTAATATAGCATGGATGTTTGCGCTTCCTTTATATGGAGCAGCTTCTTTAGTAGGAGTTACTTTAATAAATGTTCCCCTTGCTTCCATTATGCCATTTTCGGTCTTCCTGCTTACCTTGGCTCTATCAGGAATGTTGTTTTATGGGGCAAGAAGCATGATGCTTCATGGTTATCAAGGCATATTTGCTTTCTATTTAATCGGTGTAGCGCTTTACTGCTTTATATGTGGACTTTGAGATCTTGTATATCCTGACATCATTATGATAAAGTGCAGGAAAAGGGGTGTTGTATGCGTATACTGTGGTGGTGTAGTCTTCTCATAACAGGATATCTTGGACTAGCGTTGATGAACGCATATCAGACTGATCAATCATGGTGGTATCGTTCAACAGAGGCGCACGGTATTGTACATCCCATGGGAGTAGGGGGCGCGTATAGTGCAGCATGGCTGCATTATTATTTTGGGATAAGCGCATGGCTGATAATCGGTGCAGCGTGTATGTTGCTGATATCACGATGGCATGGTATATCGGGAAGAGCATTGCAGGATTGCAGTTATCGTCTTGGAGCGATAATTGTGGGAGCATTATTGATGTCAACACACCTTGCAGGCGACTATGCGGGTGGTGCGGTAGGAGAGTTTCTTTACCGTTGTTTTTGCTATGGTTTTCCTGAAGAATATACAACGGTACTTCTTGGTTGTGGTGCGGGAATGATTATTATTTGGTGTGGAGGCGTAGAGCTCTTGAAAGAACCTCTTCAACGAATGGCAGTATGGATATATAAATGGGGTGTATATATCATGAAGCGGGGATATACAATGGTGCTGAAGGGAATTCGCTTTCCCTTTAAAGTTTCTTCTGATCAGGCAGTACACCCTGTAAAAAAAGAGGTATTACCCTCTCAAAATGTGAGTGCTCGTCAATCTGACGGTGTTCCTCTAAAAAATGTGAAAAAAATGCCCTCATATCATCAGATATTTAGAAAAACGTTACGAGGAGAACGCCCAGCGCTTGATGCTGTCTGCCGTGCACAAGCAGATTTGCTGCTTGATAAGCTCCTTCAATTTGGTGTTAAAGGTAAAATTGTTTCTATAACGGTTGGTCCCGTTGTAGTTTTGTTTGAATATCAACCTGAGCATAATATTCCTCTGACAAAGATTGTTGCGCGAGAAGCTGACCTTGCATTAGCGCTCCGTGTTTCCAGTATTCGAATAATCGCGCCGATACCGGGAAAAGGCCTTGTTGGATTTGAATGTGCTCATACCGAACGAGCTCCTATTTCCTTCGCTCAGGGAATAGAATCTTTATTGCGTGATGTTCAACGTAAGCATGTACCACTTTTTTTTGGTGTTACGACAGCTGAAGAGCCGGTTATTATTGATCTGACGGCGCTGCCACATCTTCTTGTTGCAGGATCTACCGGATCGGGAAAATCGGTTGCGTTGCATGCGATGCTGATGAGTATGCTTGGTACGCGCAGTGCTCAAGAGCTTCGTTTAATTCTGATTGATCCCAAACGACTTGAATTCGCACCCTATGCGCATATACCGCACCTTTTGACTCCCATTATTCATGATGCGCAGTACGCAATAAGTGTATTAAGATGGCTTGTTGCAGAGATGGGACGGCGATATGATTGTCTAGCTCAGAAAGGATATAAAGATTGTGTTTCCTATCAAGCAGCGGGAAATAATGATATGCCCTTTATTGTTGTAATGATTGACGAGTGGGCGGATTTGATGATGACTGGCGGGAAAAATGTTGAAGCGTTAATTATTCGCCTTGCTCAAATGGCGCGTGCTGCAGGCATCCATTTAATTATTGCTACACAGCGCCCTTCGGTAGATGTTATTACCGGATTAATTAAAGTCAATGTTCCGGCACGTGCCGCGTTTCGTGTTGCATCAAAAATTGATTCTCGCACAATGCTTGATCGTCCTGGAGCAGAGCAATTATTGGGGAAAGGAGATATGCTTTTTATGGGTTTGGAGTCGGTGCCCGTTCGGTTGCATGGTGTATATGTTGCTATGAAAGAAGTTGAAGCAATGGTTCATTGTGTTCGTCAACAGGGCGATCCAGCCTATATTAATATGGAAATGGTTGAGAATGAATATGATCTTACCGATGAAGATGCAGCTTTGTATCAGCAAGTTATAGAGTTGGTTCGTTCGCTCGATGAAATTTCTATTTCTTTATTACAGAGAAAATTAAAGATTGGTTATAATCGCTCTGCTCGCATGATTGATTATCTGGAATCACAAGGTTTAATTCTTCCTTCTAATGGGAGCAAAATGAGACGTGTGGTCCGATAATTTCATATCGCAACATTTTTATTTTTTCTTTCTTGACAATTTAACAAAATAACAGCATCTTGGAGATCGAAAAGATCATATTTTATTAAGGTGATAATAGTAAGGATGGCGCGTGAGTGGGAATAACAACATGAGGCTTGATCGAAAGTTTATTGAATCGGTAATTTCGGATGTGCAAATACAGGGCGCGGAAACGATATTTGAAGGGGATTGGATTTCCGATTCACGTCTTGTAACGCCACGATCGATTTTCGTGGCGCTTTCAGGAGCAAGAGTTGATGGGCATTCTTTTGTGGGCGATGCTTTTGAGAAGGGAGCGGCGGCAGTGATGATCGCTCAGGATCAAAAAGATACTGTCATGGCACGTATTCCAGGGGCTGTAACCGTAATTATAGTAAAAAGTACTCGTGAGGCGTTAATACAGTTAGCAACAGCGTGGCGCGCTCAGTTTAACATTCCTATTGTTGGTGTGACTGGTTCCGTTGGAAAAACTACGACAAAAGAGTTAATTGCAAGTATTTTGCGATTGCATGGTATGTCATGTCTTGCATCGGTAGGAAATTTTAATACTGAGATTGGTTTAGCAATGACATTATTGCGACTGCGCTCTGAGCATCAGATTGCTGTGGTGGAAATGGGCATTTCTCGTCGCGGTGAAATGGCGCGCTTAGCGCATATGGTGCGTCCAACAACGGCGGTTATTACTGCGTTAGGACATAGTCATATGGAAGGACTTGGATCTATTGCTGATATTGCTGCGGAAAAACGAGCAATCTTTTCGTTTCTTCAGTCTGACGGCATTGGAATTATCAATGGTGATCAACCGTTATTAGGCGGTGTTGCCTATGCCGGTGGTGTCGCTTATACTCATCCTGTCATTAAATTTGGCTGTAAAATGATTAATCATGTTCAAGCCCGTCAAATACAAGTACAGTCTAAGGGATTAACCTTCGTATTAAAGCTTTATAATGATCGCCGTCGTGTTCATCTCAACACAGAAAATGAAGCGCGAGTGTACAATGTATTAGCAGCGGCTGCCGTTGCGCATTTCTTTGGTGTGCCATTTGATACCATCGTGCAAGGAATTGAACAGGGCGTTGAAGTTCCGGGAAGATTTGAAAAGCGTATGATTAATACTTCAGGAAGTTGGGTTATTGACGATAGTTATAACGCTAACCCTGAAAGCATGAAAGACGCGTTGAAAGCTTTCGAGCAAATTGAAGGAAATGGTAGAAAAATTGCAGTCTTGGGCGATATGCTCGAACTGGGCGTTGATTCTCCGTTTTGGCATCGGCAACTTGGGAGATTTTTACGAAAAGCTCCTTCATTATCACATGTGATACTCGTTGGTGAACAGATGAAATGGGCTGAAAAAACGATACCGTATGGTTTGAGCTGTGAGTGGCATGCAAATTGGCAAGCTGCTTCAGATGCCTTGAAGCAGCGTATTAAGATGTCCGATTCTGGAGCGTGTATTTTAGTTAAGGCATCACGTGGCATGGCATTGAATAATCTTGTCAGCGATCTTATGCTTCCGCAATGATGGACGAGTATCATAAACCAGTTCTTATTGCTGAGGTGATAAACTATCTTCAGCACGGCAAGGGTGGCGTTTATGTAGACGCTACATTTGGTGGGGGTGGCCATACGCGTGCTTTGCTCGAAGCGGATCAGACATGTACCGTCATTGCATATGATTGGGATGAGTGTGCTTTGCAGATGAATGGTGTTGCTTTGCAAGAGCTCTATCCCGATCGTTTACAATTGGTATGGGGAAATTTTTCCCGTCTACGACACCATTTGAAAAAATTGGGTATACAAAAAGTTGATGGTATTTTAGCGGATTTTGGCACATCTCAGTATCAGATTCATCATCAGGAAGGATTCTCTTTTCGAGAATCTTCTCCTCTCGATATGCGTATGTCCAAGGGTCATTTTGAGACGACTGCTGCCGATGTTGTAAATCGGAGTTCTGAAAAAGAGCTTGCACGTATTTTATACGAATATGGAGAGGAGCGGCATGCGGCGCGCATTGTGCGCGAGATTATCGCGTCTCGTCCTCTTGCGACAACAAAGGAACTTGCTGACGCTGTTGTACGAGCTGTTCCGGTTGGAAAATCACGTATTCATCCTGCAACGAAGACCTTTCAAGCATTGAGAATGGTGGTTAATCAAGAGTTAGAAAATATTCACGCGTTTCTCTTGCAAGGTGCGGATGTGGTGCGTTCTGGCGGAAGACTGGTATGTATCAGTTTTCACTCGCTTGAGGATAGACTGGTAAAGCATTATCTTCGTGACCATCAGGATGAATGGGAGACGGTAACAAAGCGTGTTGTCATCGCCTCAGATGAAGAGATGGCCGAAAATCCTTCATCGCGATCGGCTAAATTGCGCTGTGGTCAAAGGCGGTAATTCCGTATCCTTGTTTTTATAAAAGATCATTATGTACACTGTGCTGGTGAGCAAACGGTAAAAAATAACGAGTGGTGAATCATGGTTAGTCCCCTTTTGATGCTATCCATGTCGCTACAGCAGATGGTAGAGCAGCCACAATTACCCTTCATCACGAAGCAACCGATAGCACAGATAGTGCAGTTGTTTTCAGGGAAGAATGCTGACGGTGGTATGTGGGGCACCCAAGGAAATGAGGATAATGCGCGATTTGTTGGGTTGGTATATGCAAATAATATCGTGCACGATACGCGGGAAGCATTTGTGCAAAGGTTTCTTGATGGCCATAAAAGTGGAAAAGATATTGACATTGCAATAGCAAATCAGACCTTATTTGTACCAATGGGTAAAGGCAGCGATATTATCACGGGTCAAGATTGTGGGGTAATCGCATGGTTATATGTACCGCTCTATAATGATTTTGTCTTGGTGAATTTATATTGGGGTAATAAGCCTGACCCGGATGAAATTGATCAGATCAAGGAATATATAAAAAGAGATCAAGGCAAAACAAAGAGCGCGAAATGTTTGCGGGCTCCTGGCATCATATCATACGTAGATGGTGCGCTGAATCCCATTCAACAGCGCGGATATTTTTATTGGTATAGTATGTGGGAAGTAGTCGATTTTCCCCCGCTGATGGTTGGTGGTAAGGGTTATGGTGATCTGTTACCAAACCCTTTGAGTGATATGAGTAGATTCGATAAAAACAATCGTCATCCGAATGATGCAGCGGTACGCAAGTGGATCTATTATGACGTTATCGACCGCAATCAAGCGTTTGAGTATGTCATGTGTATGCCAGAAATAGGACAGGGACCGAGTTTTAGAAATAAATTACATATTGTGGCGGTTGATCAAAGTACCGTTTCCAAGGTGCGTAAGAGTTTTAAAACGGTAATATATGATGGACTGCCACAACAAAGCAAGCGTTTATTTCCTCAGGGGTTTGAGGATGATTTTCAAGCATATTCTGTGCGTCAACTGCGCGAGCGGTTTGCAAAGCACCATAATAATGATCATCAAGGACAGCTTTTTATCATGCAAAAATCAGAATTTATTAAGAATAAGCAGAGCTATCAGGTGGATATTCGATGGCTCCAGTCAAATTTTCCCGGCGCGGTATTTCAAATTGCGTCGACGCTGACGTGCCTTGAGGGGGGCGTTAAAAGTTATAACAATCCGTTAGATGCAATGAATCATACTCCGGTTCAAGGTGAAAATGCGGTTCTAGGGACTATTGCCGCTGCAATTGTTCGTCGTTATTTTGTCGAACAGCGAGACAGGAATCTTCTCTTTCATACGGCTGGTATTTTTCAAGGCGCTGAAAATAATTATGATCCTCATATTGAAGCGATTCGCGGAAAGTTTTCTTATGAAGCATTTCTCCAAAAGTCCGAAAAATCTCCTGATATAAGCGATGATGATAAGGCGATAGCACTTTATGATGCGATAACGGGGGATATCTGTGTTGGTGTTCACCACAATATCATGGTGAACGGTGGCTCTTGGGCTGCATATGATATTGAAATACCACGAAGCAATGCACCATTTAAAAACCCACAAGATCTCTCGAAAGTGAGGCGTGTTTCTGCATTTGATCGGTGGCTTAATGAGCCCCCTCAAGTGCATCATATCTATACCTCTGCGCTTAATATTAACTCTCGGCATTTAGCAAACCATGGTGGAGTGCCACTGATACTGCAAGAACAAGATTTTATCATTCCAAAGATAGTACTGCGCGGCATGTATGAAGGAACACTGTTGGCAGCGGGGGAACTATTGAGCAAGAAACAATATAACAATCCTGTTGCAGGAAATCTTCGGCAATTATTAAACGCTTCCTTTGATACTCCTCGCTTATTTGTGACCATGGTCGGAACGGGAGCATTTTACAATAGACCTGAATGGATTGTTGAGATTTTGGGTCAATTGCGCGCTTTGATTAAAAAGTTGAATCTTCAGATTTGTATTGTTGTATGGGATATTGACCCCGATGCTTCGTGGGTTCAAGATTTAAAAAACCTTGCAAGGTTAATAGAGAGATCTACGATCGATCAACTTTCACAACAAGCTGAAAAAGCGGGAGAGCGAATATGGCTCTTTGATGACAAGGGCAACTGGACTTCCCGGTTTCAACAAGATGCTCTTGTAACCCTGCCGATTGAGGAGTATAATCAACAAAAGAAAGCATCAATTAAAGGGAAAAACATCAGGTTAAAGGTAGTGTAAAAGCGTATGTATGTTGTTGAGAGCGTTGGTATAAGTTTCTTATTGACATGCCTTACGAATCATCATACAATTATGACCGAGTTGTTCCCCAAGAAGCTTGATTTTTTAAAGCACGAAAGAGGTTTCTCGCAATGAAGATTACCGAAGTTAAAGTATACGCCGCGAAAGATGGCGGCCGGCTTAAGGCGTATGCGACCATTGTATTTGATGATGTGTTCATTGTACGTGACCTTAAAGTCATAGAAGGGCAGAACGGTTTCTTCGTTTCTATGCCGTCACGCCGACGTAAAGATGGTACATTTCGCGATATCGTACATCCGTTGAATTCAAAAACGCGTAAAGATATCGAAGATGCTGTCATCGCAGAATATCTCAAAGTTGTAGAAAGCGGCGGCATTCAGGAATCTCAAGAAGATTTTGAATAATAAATAATAAAACTACGTAGTGGGGCGTAGCCAAGTGGTAAGGCACCGGTTTTTGGTACCGGCATTCGGAGGTTCGAATCCTTCCGCCCCAGCCATACTTCGCTAAAGCTTCGTATGGTAAGCCATCTTTTTTAACGGAATGATTTTATAGATCGTTTATATTTGGTATTCAAGAAGCGAAGTGCGGCTGGCCCTTCGTAGCGCGTAGAGCGGAGTAGAGCGAAAACTTATATTAGCTGTACTCTGAAATATTTACTATGCATTATGTATATCTTATACGTTTTCTTAAGTATCCTGATAAAACCTACATTGGACAAACAAAAGACGTCAAACAGCGTCTTGAAAAACATAACTCAGGTGCTTCTGTAGCGACTATAGATTTTAGGCCCTGGAAGTTAGTGGCCTATATAGCTTTCGATTCAGCGGAAAAGGCTATAAGTTTGAGCAATATTTAAAAGCCGGATCGGGGCATGCATTTGCTAAAAAGCGCTTCTGGTAGTGTTCTGTGTTTTGGTATATAATTACTGTGATTGCATGATGTTATTCGTTTTTATTCATTGAGTGTTTCTATGATCAATTACCAAGATTTTGAAAAAGTTGATATTCGTGTCGGCACGATTATTGAAGTGAAAGATTTTCCTCAAGCGCGTAAGCCGGCATATCAATTGGTCATAGATTTTGGCCCTGAGATTGGTAAAAAGAATTCTTCTGCGCAAATCACTACACATTACACAAAAGATGCTTTGCTGGGTAAGCAGGTTATGGCAGTGGTCAATTTTCTCGAAAAACAGATCGGTCCATTTATGTCACAAGTTCTAACGCTTGGCGCTCCTGATGAAAAGGGTGCTGTTGTTTTAATTATGCCGACAAGGGTGGTGCCAAATGGCAAGAAGATGTTTTAGGGCTGTGTATTGTATTACTAAAGGGAATCAATAATGCTTACTGTGGAACAGATCGTTTTCAGCCTTAATCAAAAAGGCAAGGTACCTGCGATGGCTATTAATGCTGCTTTAACTACTCATAAAATTGAGATTATACCAGCATTGCTTGCTGTTGTAAAAAATGTGGCAGAAAATTATCAGTATATTGATCTTGATGATATCACTTACCTTACGGCAATGTACTTGCTTGCTCAACTGAGAGAACCGGCAGCGTGTCAAGATATTATTAAAATTGCTAGCTTGTATCGCGATTGGCCTGAGAAATTACTAGGTGATGTAATTACAGAAGGGCTACCGCGGTTTATCGTTTCTACCTATGATGGAAATTTGCAAAATATTAAAAACCTGATTGAGCATACGCACGCCAATTTGTATTCTCGTACTTCGGCTTTACACTCTTTACTAGGATTATTTGCTATAAATCGATTATCACGTGAGGAAATTATTGATTATTATATGTACCTGCTTAATTCTCCTTTGACAACAGATGTTGAATTTACAGAATTTCTCATCAATGATATTTGTAGCTTGTATCCACAAGAATTGTATAATGATGCTATAAAGTTTTTTGATAACGGATTAATTAATAGTGGTCAGTGGGCTATTGTGCATAGAGAAGATCTTCAAGAAGCACTTGATATGGGGATGGAAGATTGTCTTGACAAGCATGTTTATGATTATAAATTTCATTTACCAATGGAAAATGTAATAAAAGAGATCGCTTGGTTATATCGGCCATCTGAAGAGCAAAAGTTAATCAATACTTCGAAGGTGGGTCGCAATTGTCTGTGTCCTTGTAAGAGCGGTAAAAAGTATAAAAAGTGTTGTTTCAATTTTCAAAACAGCGACACTATATCTTTCTAATTATGGTCATTTTGATTTAAAATTCCTTTTGGTTATGATAAATCTACATCAGAAAAAGTGGGAGGTTGGGTTGCAAGAATATCAATAGCAAACTCAGAGGTCAAAATAGCAAAATGGGTGTATCCGATATAATCACTAATTTCTGCTGAATGTTCATTGAGCCACTTGGCGTAATTCGAATTATTCACTATAAAGAACGTCCATTGTGAGTAGAATTTTTTCCCATATATACGATCAAGATCGACAATGAGTGCATGGCAAAGTGTTTCATCGATGCTTCGGTAGCTGCCAGCTGTATATCCAAATGAGATACGTAATCCACGATTATCATGTTCCTCTTCAGAAAGTACAATGACTAATCCTATGCTGTCTTGGGTGATATTGCGTATATTATATCGTTTGGCCAATCCCTCTCGTGGTTTCCACTGTTCCCATTGTTCGTTCATGTTGTTTTTTCTCCATACCTAACTTTGATTTTTTGCTTATTCGGACCTTGAATTTCTAGTGTTGGTCTCGTATCTTCACTTTCCCATCTAGCGATGACTTTTCTTCCGTCCGGCAGCGTCCCAACTTTTCCACATTTGATTGTTTTTTTGTCGTAGAGTTCTAGAGAGTCAAAATCTTCCTCGGTATCTTTATATGTTCCTGGTTTTTCAAATATTTTACTGGGCCCATAAGTCTTTTTGCCTGGTATAGCACCTTTGAGTATATCTTCAACTGTTTTGTAAAATGTTTCAGTGGGTGCTACAAATGGCCCATTATAAGCTAGCTCATTTTTGCCTTGATGTTGAAACAAATTGCCAATATTTGTGATGTCGAAGATACAGTCATGTCTTGGATTAGGATCTGTCATGCAACGTTTGATAACGTAACCGATTGCAACGCCACCAATAATGAAGCCGATTGAGCCGGTTACTGTTCCACTCAAAATGGTGCCTAATAGGCCACTGCCAGTTCCGCAACCGAGAGGAAAGACATAGCCAACAGAGATGCACGGCAGAATCATGTTTTTAGTAAGAACTGAGGAGACGCCAACAAAAAAAATTTAGCTTTTTACCACGACTATTTCTTTCTCCTAGAGCAAAACAAATATGGAGGCCGTCCATCATATCACACATTGATTCGATAAAATATTTATCTTCTAAATTTGGAATAGCTTTCCATGGAATCCATTTTTCAGACATCATCTATCTATATATCTAATTTTTATACGTTTTTTACGGAGAACGGGTAGGTCCGTTATGATATATGCTAACAACGGTGGGCATATGTGTTTGAACGAGATCAGAATCACTATTCACTGGATTTTGGAAACTTGGTTTCAATGGCAAGCGTGCGATTCTTACGGATACGGTTGGTATTGCGTTGAGCGTGGCATTTTAATCTTTCAATCCAGCATCTTTTCGCAACTTTTGAACAAGCGGCCACAGTGTATTAATTGCTTTTTTGAATGCCACGATCTCGCCTTGAGCAGTCACCGAAAACTCTTTAAATTTCTCACTTTTAGAATCTAATGCATCGCCAAAAAGGGGATCAACTTCATAAAGATCACCGGCTTTGTATTTCGTGCGCATCGGGCTGAAATTAATATATTTTATTTCTTTGTTCACAGGATCATAAACTTTAACATCCTGCAGAAAATACGCGGCTAACTTTTGTTTAGTGTTGCATTTCAACAGATTATCTTTATCGCTCGGATAAAGATAAAAACCATTTTTTATAGAATACGCAAAACTCAGAATCAACGCCACAGACGCTTTCAGCGAATGTGTTTCACTAAATTGCAATTTTTGCCAAGCAGAGCGCACATCCGCTTCGCTCATTTCACTCAAATTACCCTGCAAAAGTAACAATTCATAAGAATAGCTGCTGCGCAACCAAACGCTGCACGGTACCAGCATGCTCATCATACTCACAAAAACATTCTTCATCATGTTACCCCCGAATCACCAATTTTTCAGCAATCTTTGCAACATCTTTACACATATCACATGCTCCACATTCTTCACAACAAACGTGCAATTCTTGCTGATACGGTTGGTATCACGTTGAGTATTGCATTTTACAAAATCTCAACGTACACTGCTTCTGATGAATGAAACACTGTGCGCTGGAGAGAGATAGAGATATGAATTGCACATGGCTCACTACAACAATTTTGCTCACCATCACTTTTTTGGCAAATGGATCAACAACCTCAATCGAAATCAGAGAACCATTAACTCTGAATAATGCGCTATTCCCCAGAAATGTATATGGAAAAGATACAGCAGGAACAGAAATCAAAGTCAAAGTCTTCCTCAGCATGTGTGTATGTACCTGGTTTTTCAAATATGGTACTAGGGCCATACGTTTTTTCTCCGGGGGCGGCTCCTTTTAGTATATCTTCAACTGTTTTGTAAAATGTTTTAGTGGATGCTACAAATGGTGTACCAAATGGCAAGAAAATGTTTTAGGCTATCCGGTGTTGCCCCATACCCTACGATGCCAGTACATTTTCTTGTTTTCAAAAAACCATTTTCGATTGTCGGCGGTCAAAAATTGTTGAAGTTGTTTCATATCAATGCGATATCGATAGAACAGGGCGATCAAGTCCCGTAAATCATGATCGTGAAGATCTCTGCTTGCGATATCAAGATAGAGCTCATCGCCAGATCCTTCAAATTTTTCGATACATTCAATTTTTTTGATCCATTCAAAAAAAGCATCTTCATCTTTATTAGAATAGAAAATTACGCCTTTGCATACTAGAAATGGGTTTGAAGTATTCATTTTTGTCCTCTCTCTCGCCCGCCAGGCAGGATATTTTTATAGCCACCTTTAGCCAATTGGACATCCCAGTGAGGTGCACCGTGCCCTTTGGGGCCAGTTGGTATCCAAATATTGCCCTTTTTATCTGGCCAACCATAGGCGCGGCCATTTGGGCTATTTACTTTTTTACCGTCCCAATTTTTTGGTGCTTGAAATCCATAATAAATGGTCGCCAACTTTAAGTGCGCATGCTTCAGCCCATGTATCCTGATCCGGAAGATAAAATTCTTGTGATGGAGTGCAGACAATGTCATGTGATGGTTCACTATTAACCGAGATGCGAATATAGCAGTTTGTTGTTCCTGGCTGTATCGCAGTAATTTTCTTGTGGGGATGTTCACGTTTCTTGCAATCAAACGTGACGACATGGTGAGGACGATATTCTTTTGTGAACATATGTTCAAGGCAGAACCGATCATTTTGGCATGAAAGAATGATGGTGTCTTTGCCGAATCCATGCCCTTGCAGATCGGATATCATGAGTATGATAAAGACCAGGATTTTGCCGATACTATTCATGTGAGGTTCGACCTGTCCCGGCCTACGCGCGCAAGCTGATGTATAGAGTATTGCTACGGCGGGCAGACGGTATAATTTGCGGCAATGTTTTTCAGGACATGAATCTAGTGCGAAATAATCGACTTGTAAATGGGGTCAGTTATGGTTTAGGAGGTTGCTTTGGAGTATGTGTATTGAGTAGGCTAGCAGGAATCAATTGTGGATAATAAAAACCCCAGCTTACAGGCTGGGGTTTTTCATTTGAGAAGCGCTACGTTCTTAACGCACAAGATTACAGAGGCGTGTTGCTCGAAGTCCTATAGCGCAGCCCGTTTCGTGAAGCATATTTGCATTTGAAGAAAATCGTATGGTAATCTATCTCGAAAAAAGGAGATAAAGATACCAATAAGTAGCGACTTAAGAGAGCGAGTATTAGCAGCAGTAGATGAACGAGCAGAGCCCATAGAAATACATAGCAAAGCGTTTTTTGGTGGGTGAGCGCACAATTTATGCGTGGTAGCAATGGGATGGTATTATTCGATAAATGATATCTCTGGCTCGTAACGTGTTGCTATGTCTAAGAAACTATCATCTGTGATACAACAAATGTGCTGGAGGTTGAGATGATCGCTGATAGTGGATGATTGTTCAGATAGCCATTTTAAGTATGAAGAGTTTTCAACTTTGAAGAATGTCCAATCAGCATAAGGATTTTCTTGATATGTAATATCGAGATATGCAATCGTTTCTACGCGACATCCTTCTTCCGTGATACGGAAAGCGGTTACCGAGCCTTCAAAAAAGAATTTTACTTTTTTAGCACGACTACCTCGTTCTCCTGGAGCAAAAATGATATGAAATCCATCCATCATATCGCACATTGATTCGATAAAATATTTATCTTCTAAATTTGGAATAGGTTTCCATAGAGTCCATTTTTCAGACATAATGTAAAAATCCTCAGCTTGTGTATCTAATTTTAGTAACTCTTTTTTGTCCTGGTTCTTGAAATTCTAGAGTGGGTGTTTTGAAGGTGCTGTCATTTCTAGCAATAACTTTTCTGCCATCTGGCCACACTCCTATCATTACTTGGTCGCCTTTGGAGTTTATCGTGACTTTGATTTCGGGAGGCTGCAGTGATTTGAGCTCATCTTCTACTTGATATGTCCCCGGCTTTTCGAATTGGTCAGTTGGTCCTTTTGTTTCGCGACCAGGAATTGTGTCTTTAAGTAGATCTTCCTTTGTCTTTGGATGGCTAGCTTCCGGTGATGATTCTTCACTTTTGCTTTGCTCTGTTGTTTCAGTGGGCATTTCAACAGAACCGTTGTCTTCAGGTTTATCCTTGTTTTGAAATTGAAACAAATTTCCGATATTTGTGATGTCGAACGTAAAATCGTGATGTGGATCAGGATCCGTCATACAACGTTTGATAACATAACCGATTGCAACGCCACCAATAATGTAGCCGATTGAGCCGGTTACTGTTCCACTCAAAATGGTGCCTAATAGGCCACTGCCAGTTCCGCAACCGAGAGGAAAGACATAGCCAACAGAGATGCACGGCAGAATCATGTTTTTGGTAAGAACTGAGGAGACGCCAACAAAAAAAGTGTGTGGTTCTTCTACTTCCACCAGGTAAATATCAAGGGGTTCTGCATGGAAAGTGATTGCGGTGATCGGTATATGTTCGAAGCATTTTCCTAAGAGATGGTCACCAACTTTTAGCGTACATGCCTCAGCCCATGTATCTTGATCGGGAAGATAAAATTCTTGTGATGGAGTGCAGATAATATTATGTGACGGTTCATCATTAACTGAGATACGAATATAACAGTTGGTCGTTCCCGGCTGTATGGCAGCTATTTTCTTGTGGGGATGTTCACGTTTCTTGCAATCAAACGTGACGACATGGTGAGGACGATATTCTTTTGTGAACATATGTTCAAGGCAGAACCGATCATTTTGGCATGAAAGAATGATGGTGTCTTTGCCGAATCCATGCCCTTGCAGATCGGATATCATGAGTATGATAAAGACCAGGATTTTGCCGATACTATTCATGTGAGGTTCGACCTGTCCCGGCCTACGCGCGCAAGCTGATGTATAGAGTATTGCTACGGCGGGCAGACGGTATAATTTGCGGCAATGTTTTTCAGGACATGAATCTAGTTCGAAATGATCAACTTGTAAACCTTAGCTATGGAATTCAGGAGTCTCTTATGTCATGAGCAGGTAAGCAAGTATTGGAGACGTCTGGTATTGGAGGAGGTGCGAGCTTATCGGAAGCGCAGAGATCTTTCTACCATATTCTACTCAAAAAAGCGGAACGAATCACTTTGGTGACAAGAGTAACGAATCGCTTTTTGGCCTAACGGTGAAATTGACAGCGGGCTAAATTATAAATATAATGAATTAAAATAATGATGGCGTTAAATTATCGTATTTGATAATTTTTATTTACAGAAATTGCAATGTTATATATTAAGGATCAGTATGCTCTCAAACTCTCACTTTACTAAAAAAGCTTTCGTCTCAATCGTGTTTCTTTGCTCAGGAATGGGCGTTTATGCAAATGATTATACACAGGATTATGAAGAGACAGTGCCTACTCAGGAAAAAGAATATTCTAAAGCAGCTGCTGTAGAGATGTACGCAGAGGAACCATATTATAGTCAGTATACTACAGATTATGAAGAGGTAGTACCTTATCATCAAGAAGAGGCGGAAGAGTATATTGAAACAGTTGAAGTTATTTCAAATCAGCAACCAGTATTTATTACGCAGGAGCCAACTGTAATACATCATGAACCTGTTATAATTTATCAGCAACCTACTCCGCAACCAATCTTCGTTTCACCGCAACCTACCGTAATACATCATCACTCTGTTCCGCAGCCAGTTTTTATCACACCGCAACCTGCCGTGATTCATCATGAGCCTATGGTGATCCATCATTACCATACTCCTGTTATCACATCGAATCCTACAGTAACCCATCATGAATCTCCGGTAGTTTATCAGCAAGCTCATGCTGTTGATATGAAACACCATTCACAGGGTTCTGCAGGAGTTTGTGAAAGAATCAATCGTCTGACGAAAACGATTTTGAGTAGTTTTTGTGTTTCAGCGTTTGCAGTGGCCCATAATTGTACTTTGAAGCATGTTATCAATTGCTTTGCAGCGACTTATGGCAAATTTGGCCTTTTAGGAGAGCTTGGAATGCAGTTATTCTGTGATCGCTATCCTCAAGGGATACTCAATAATGCCTGCCTGTCGGCTGTTAGTTTTGCTATTACGAAGGCTATTTATGAGTATTGTCAAGTTAACAATATTCATATGCAAAGATTGATGAAGCAGTCAATCTATATGTTTACCGCGCGTTGCATCATTGAAGCTATGTCTCACGCTCTTACAGCAAATCAAAAAAAAATATCATAACCTTAATCTTAAGATGCGCAATTTGATGGATCAAAGAGATAAGTTGCAGTAAATTAAATTATACACTGAATTTGTTTCATGTCGATGCGGTATGGATAAAATAGAGCGAGTTAGTTTCGTAAATCGTGATCGTAAAGATCTGTGCTTGCAATATCAAGATAGAGTTCATTGCCAGCTCCTGAGAATTTTTCGAAGCATTCTATTTTTTTGATCCATTCGAAAAAAAGCATCCTCATGTTTGTTTGAGTAAAATATAATGCAAACTACTTGGCAAATTTCAAAGAAGTTAAGTGAGACATGAAACCCAATTTTATGAATGAATTATGGATAAGGAGAAGACCCGTTTTTCTCAGAACGATTCATGGGGTTACTGTGTCTTAGATCACTTCGAATGCCCAGTCTATCAATAAATAGTATGTTTCCAGCGATCTTCTTTTCTTGTATCCATGCAAAAAGTGCTGTGTAGAATTCATCCGGAAGCTCATGGGCCAAGAAAGTCTTCGAAGTAATGTAGATGGTATCACCTGCTTCAAAAGCATACGCGTGGTTTCCAACGGCAATGATACTGCCCTTTTCCTCAATATCACACCATAGTAAGCCGTAAGCACGAGATGTATAATAGCCCCCAAATTCCAAATAAAGCGTAATAAATTGATTGCCTGTGGCCAGCGCGTTGCTCGCTGGTTCTATGTGATACGGAAACAGTTGATGCCGCCACGGGTCTTCATGCTCGGGATCATCCCTCGGAAAATCTCTTATTTTTACTCCTCCCCATGCTGCTACATCAGGAATTGTAGCTTTCAGTAGATCTTCCATCCGTTCGTCATAAATTCTATAGTTGCCCTTACAAGATAACAGCCAGTGCGCATCATAGGTACGTTTGCCCTGTTGTTCATCATGCTGTAACCGAGTAGCCTGTGTTTTATTATGGTCGATTGCCTTACGCAGCTTCGGTGATACTCCCAGGGCAGGGAGATGTTTTTGCAACGTTTCGAGAATAACTAAACTTTTTAGCGGGTAACCACACTTAAGTGCTACGAGCGAGAGGTCGCATCGCATCCAAAAATCGGCTGATGGGTCAATCTGATCGCGACAGCGCATCTCAAATTCGTGGAGCAAGCTATATGCCTCCCAGTAATCACCGTGATTATACAATGCTTGAAATAACACGCGTTGTTGCGTAATCCAATCATTATTAAAGCACCAAGACCATTTTTCTTCGCCCAGAATTTCATATCCTTGACGTTCATTTTCTCCTATTTCATTGCGCCAACGATATACATCTCTTGTGTAGGCTCCGTACCAATGACCGCTTCCTGAACAACACAAATAGTGTGTTCCCTTGAGACATACAAATAATTCTTTTTGCTGTGTAATTTCATTGTGAAATGGTTCAGCGTGATGTGTGGGTATTTCGAGCTCCTCATATAAGAAAGTAAGTGTACCGTTTTTGCAGATTCGAGCAATATATAAGACAAGATTCCAGTAGTCTCGTGCAGCTGTGTATACATATTCAGCAATACCATCATTATTGATATCGACAATATACCATTGTGATGAGTCAGTGTGATCAAGCAACCACTGGAAATCGCATCGTTTACAGTATGCATACTCAGGCTCATCGGAATTGCTGTTGCAGCTATGCGGCATCTGCTTTATAGTCTTTTCAAGCGCCTGGCGCATTTGGGCTGACTGCTTAACAGATGATGAAGCCGGAGCGATTACCGTGTAGGTGCTGGTTGAATAGCATGGTGAGCTTAAAACAATACTCACTATGAATATACATAACTTCTTAAACATGAAATTCCAATACATTTGAGTGCTTTCTTGTGGATGCCACTGTTTCTATTCTTCATGCATTTGGCTTTGTTTCACTTTCAATGAGTGAGATTTCCGGTTCATAACTTGTTGCTATATCCAATATGCTATCTTCGGTAATGCAGCAAATATGTTGTAAATTAAGATGATCGGTCACGGTACACGATTGTTCAGATAACCATTTGAGATAGGAGGAATTCTCTACTTTAAAGAAAGTCCAATTCCCATAAAAATCGCCACCATAGGTGTTTTTGAGATCAAAGATCATTTGAATACGATGGCCTTCCTCAGCAACATGGAATGCTTCGACTGAGTATTCAAAAAGAATTTTAATTTTTGGGGATTCTTACATTTTTCAGGGGGATCAAAAGTAATATACAATCCGTCCATCATATTGCAAATGGACTCAATGAAATATTTTCCTTCTAAGTTTTCAATTGGTTTCCATTGAATCCACGCTTCCTGCATTTTGCTCTGTTCCATAATCTATCTCAAAAATTATTAAGGCTTTATAGTGATGTTTTGAATGATTGGTTCTTCAAGTGAGATCACATCTATGATGGTCTGAGGTGTAATCCATGAAAAATGTATATATTGCTGTGGTTCTAAAATTCCATACGATTGTTCAGCAAGCCACTGAAGGTATGATGAATCAATGACCTTAAAAAATGTCCACTGGTTATAACAATGATGATCTTTTGGGATAGATACGGGTGATGCATGTGGTTGGTATGTTGCTCTATACATATATATGGGGAAATCAAATATAATGAGCAGTTTCTTGCTGCTATTTGGCACAGCAAGTAATAATTCAATTTTTTTGATAAAGTCGTTACATTGAACAAAATTGTAATGAGGCTGGATCCATTCATGTGGCTTCCAAGGCACCCAGATATCATTCACGATCATTCCTTATGGTACAAGCAACCAATGGTTCATTCGTGCTGATAACATCAACTATAGCATCGCTTGTGATGAATGCGTAGTGTATATGTGAGTCTTGAGATGCATGAAGTGCAGTCAGGTATGAGGAATTTATCACCTTGAAAAAGGTCCAATCTGCATAAATTACTCCTTGTACGTGGTTGATATCGCTAATAGTTGCTAATCGATAGGATTCATTGGTATATCGATAGGTAATTGCTGTAAAAGTAAATTGTATTAAGTGGGTGAGATCAGCTGCATTGCTAACAGTAATACAAACGGTTTCTGCTTTGAGTGATACATGATCTATAAAATATTGTTCTTCTATTGTTATGTACGGAGGATTCCACCGTTGCCATTGTTCAGTCATAATATCTTTATTATTTTGTTCCATATCTAATTTTGATGACTTCTCCATTTTTACTCTGTATTTCAAGAGTTGGCCTTGTATCTGAGCTTGAATGTCTTACAATGACCTTGTCGCCATTTGGTAAGAAGCCCCATTTCCCAATAGGTATTGGTTTAATATCTGTTGGCTCCATACTAATAAAGTCTTCTTCTGCATCTTCATAGTTTCCCGGTTTTTCAAATATTGCACTTTCTGATCCTGTTTTATTGCCTTCTTTAACTTGATGAGCCCCTTTTAGTATATCTTCAACTGTTTTGTAAAGCATTTGTAATGTTTCAATAGTAGATTCATTAACGGAAGATTCGCTTTTCTCTTGAAATAAATATCCAATATTTGCAACATCAAAAACGAAGTCATGCCTTTTTTCAGAGCTTGTCAGACAGCGTTTGATGACATAGCCGATTGCTACGCCGCCAACAATCCATCCCAAGGTACAACTTACTGTGCCGCCGAGAAGTGTACTGATAACCCCGCTGCCAGTACCACAACCAAAAGGAACCGTGTATCCAATGGTGACACAGGGAAGGATCATGTTTTTGACGAGTACTGCATGAGTTCCAACAAAAAATGTATGCGGTTCACTGACTTCTACAATATAAAGATCACAAGGTTCTGGATAAAAAGTGATCGATGTGATCGGTTTGTGTTCATACAATCGAGCGAGGAGATGATCGCCGACATTGAGTGTACACGCCTCAGCCCATTTGCGCTGATCGGGAAGGTAAAATTCTTGTGAGGGGGTACAAATAATATCGTGTAATGGGTCGTCATCGAGGCCAATCCGAACATAACAGTTGGTTGTTCCTGGTTGTAGCGCAACAATGGTACCGTGCTTATGCTTCTTCGTTGTACAGTCAAAGGTGGGAATACATTGGGGTACATGGTGCTTCTTGAAAATGCACTGCAGATAAAAGGGTTCATATCCGCATGATATCAGGATAGTATCGGTTCGGAAGCCATGACTCTGAATGTCTGCGACAAGAAATGTAATCAGTGCAAGGATTTTGTGTATAGTATGCATGTGCAATGTAACGTAGACTGTTAGCGATCAGCTTTGCACGAAAATCTAGAACGAAATAATTCACTTGTAAAGAGCGTTGTGTGGCTATTGAGATGTGTATATTTTGAGTAAGCGAGAGATTGTCTCGTCTGGCTTCAGCGAAAGATTCGACTTGTCCGCCATAATGAACATCATTGAGGTGGATGTATTTAAGGAGAGATGCCCGACTCAATCAATCGTCGAGTGCGCTGATTGGTTTCTGAAAATGTTGGTAATCAACACGGGTTGTCCAGTCGCCTCCCCACTCATAGCCATATTCTATGAAAATACGATAACATGCATTGTCAGCTGATTTGCTTATCATCCCCATATGATCCTGCGTACGGTCGAGGTATGCTTTACCGCCTTCAGGTAAGACCTGTGTTCCTTTTACATAAGGATTGACGAGCGGGTTAATATCGATAGCAATGCCATAACTGTGCAAAGAAAATGTGCCCGGAGCATTAGTGATTGCGCGGCAGCAAAAGGCTGAACTATTATTTGCTGTCATTGAGCGATCGTCATCTGCATCATAGAGGTCGATGAGCTCCATGCGTTCAATAGGAAACTGCTCGTTATACAGCTCGTGGAATATGGCAATGAGTTCGTCAGCAAGTTTTGCATGTACCACCATGTGGCCGATTTTCTCTTCGCCATCATAACCCCAGTGTGTGATGGTGAGATATCGCAAATCTTCTAATGGCACAGGGCATTCTGGCTGCCATGAGCATCCAATCATCATCGTCGCTATGTCGGTAGGAATTATTTCAATAGTGCCTTTAAATTCTGTATGCGTTGTACTTGTAATGAGTAACCATGTGTATATAAGATAGAAAATATTTTTCATGCGGATCCTGATTTTATGCGGAGTTTCAACCATCGTTTGTGAGGATACAATAGGATGAAAATTTTTGAAATATATATGTGGTAATAATTAACGTGCACATGAATCTAGAAAAACGAGCTTCGGTTCCCTTGTAACGTACATTACATACTTTTAAATACCCCGATTGAACGTAATCTTTGTTTAAGTAATGGGCAATTTGAGAAATTATGCGCCGAAAAACAGTGTTAGTTTGACAATTCATATATTTAGGTTAATCTTAAGGTGAGCGGATCGAAAAATAGAAACTAATTGGAATTAAAATCTATTAGAATTATAGAAAAAGGACTTTATGATACCATTCAATCGTTATTTGACAGCAGCATTAGTTATTTTATCCATAGCGCCAATCGCGCAAGCAGCTGTACTAGCATCCCCAGTAGCGGTAATAGCCGGGAAAGTGGGATATGCAGTTGTGCCTTTTTGTGCAGGAGTAGTACGTGGTGTTGCTACTTACAAAGAGGATCGAAAAACTCAATTATCCCGTTTAGTAAAAGATGATATTCTTGTAGGCGCGACTACAACCGGTGCTTTGATGATGCAAAATGTTCCACAATGGGATCAACAGAACAGTTTGATACATAATGCAGGGGTCACCTACTCTGGTAGCAACAAGTATTATGTATCGGTCAATGGCAAATTTCAAATAGGTTGTGATTTTGATACTGAACAGACGGCGCAAGCCCATCTCGATCGGATGCAAGGGGAGGCAAAGTCAAAGTTGCAGAAAATGTACAAAGAGGCGGCGTTGCATTTTGGTGTGCAGCTTGTCGCATTTCCAGTAGGATATGCTATTGGATACAACATCATGAAGCTACGCGCAAGACTGCAAAGTAGTACGAAAATCAGGAATTTCGCACAGAGCTTGTAAACTAAAGATGATTAGTAGCTTGTTATCCGCATCATCAATGCTGTTTTTGCGATCATTATTCTATTGGGCTTGAGCCAGTTTCGAAGAGCCACCAACAATGTGCGCAATTGTGTCATTCTTTGAGCGACTGGGATTCTCTCGTAAAGGTGTCTTGCGAGAAGGAGGCTGAGTTCCTGATAGGTATATATAGATCTTGCGGTGTATGGATTGCTTGCATTAGAATGGCGTATCAGAAAAATTTTAGCTCAGTGAAACCTATATTGAAAATTAAAGATCCAGCTGCACAACTACTTCTCAAATCAGTTGCTTGGCCATGTCTTCTGCAGTAAGTCGGTATAGCGGAATGCATCGTCTCCGCTTACATTAACAGGTGCTGGAGCCGAGCGGGCCCTTTCTTCGAGAGCGCTTATTGTGGTTATGCCATGTTCAGAAATAACGAACTTTTGTGGAGTTCCTCCAAAGGTGAGTACTCGATTGCTTCCGCAATCGCGGAGTTCATTCCATGCTTTTTCAAGCACCATTGCGTGGAGGAATATGGAATATTCGGGAGAGTACCAGAAATGAGCATGTTTAAAATATTTGGCAAGTGTAACGCCACGACTATCAGACATACAAGCGTATGCAATATCTTTCATAGTGCGAATGACCTCATGCGGAGACAGCGTGCCATCAGCAATAATTCGAGAGCTACGCTCAGCTTGCTTTATTCTTATATCGGCGTAACCATAACCCCATTCAATATCAAAAACAGCAAAATAAGCGGGTCTGCGGCCATCACCCTTTGTGCATAAAATGTTTCCCTGTAAATCTGAGAGCAATTTTAGGGTGAGTTGGACCATATTGTTTGTTTGCTGCGTGTCTTTTTGAGGCTTATCATATTCTATGCGCACTAAGGTATGCGGCCAGTAGCGTTGTTGTAATATATGCTTAATACCCGCGGCTCGTGCAGACCCGTCCTGTGATGCAGATTCATCAGGGACTAAAGCAGAAGATGGAATATCTGAAATCTTTTTATATCCAAAAAAGCATTGGGCAATTTTTCCTTGCCATGTGTCGTGGTAATAAGGTGACTTGATGACTCGATTGAGACATGTTCCTATTGAAGTTTGGTTGCGCTGCTTATGGCATTTGGTCATTACATAATGATCATCTGGTGATGCATTGGGGATTAATTGATAATCTTTGCCGTGCCATGATGCGTCAATACCCAAGATCCACGCAGGAGTTGTGCTGTGTGTGGAAGAACTTTTATCTTGATTGCTGCCTGCATTAGGGATAAATGCCGCTAGTATCGCTGCACGTATCAGCGATGTTTTTGCCATGCGATGTGCTGGTGTTATTGTACTTACCATCGTGCAGGTAAGTACAAGAGAGAAACATACGCGCTGGCGAGTACCTTTTGCTGTGGTGTTTTTGTTCATGATCGGTTCTCCATGAGGTAAGGCATGATCTTTGTGGTGTGATGTGGTGATAATTAGCTTGCGCACAAATCTAGAAGAAAATGATCGATCTGTAAAGTGAATGATCGATCTGTAAAGTGTGAGAAGGCATGCTCATCAATTAAGCGCGTGTTGTGTTACACTGAAAAACGTACATTATTATATACCGCATGACGCGTGATGATATTGTTGCGCGTTAATTTTCCAAAGGTGTTGAAAAAATGAGTACATGGACGTTACGTCGTTTTATGTGGCATATGGTATATCCCTATCGTTGGTATGTTGCTGCTTTGATGTTTATCGCATGTTTTGCAGCGGCTGCATCGTCAATCGAAGCTTTTGCTATTAAATGGTTAGTTGATGCGATGCAGGTGTTTGAAAAGCATTCTGCAATTATGTGTATTATGCCACCGTTGCTTTTGTATCTCGCTAATTCATTCTTGTGTACCGTTCTATTTCGTGTGCAGCATATTATCGATCTTAACGTTGAACCGGCACTTGAAAGTGAAACGTTTACCTTTCTCATGCAATATGTATTGGGACATCCATACTTATTTTTTCAGGAACATTTTGCTGGTGCATTAGTCGGACAAATACGGGATGTTGCGCGTGGCATTACCGACTTGATGCGTATGATCATCGCGCGGTTTTTTCGAGCTATCTGCATGATCATCATTGCACTGGTGACGCTCAGTATTGTTTCACCTACGATAGCAATGATCACTATTGTTTGGCTTATTGCATCAGGGATTAATGTTGTCTATGCTGCACCGCGTTTACATAAGCTTGCTAATACTGTTGCAGCGAGTATTTCAGCGGTAACGGGATATTCTACTGATGTTGTTTCCAATATTGTGGCAGTGTATCTTTTTGGAGGGAGAAAATATGAGGAAGAGCAGGTGCGTAAAAAGTTGTCAACGTGGATCGATGCTGATCGGAAAAGTCGTTGGGAACTGTCACATGCCTTTGTGCGGCAAGTTATTTTGTGGGCTCTGCGAGAAATCTTGATTGTCGGTTGGATTATGTGGGCATTTGGCAGAGGAATAATTACTGCCGGCGATGCTGCTTTGATTATTGCCCTGACAGTAGCAATGGCAAATGACATATGGTCTTTAGCTCCTGAACTGAGTCAAACTTTGGAAATTATTGGCAGTGTATCACAAGGTATCGGAACAATTATGGTGCCGCATGCATTGCATGATGCTGCACATGCGCAGCAGTTGACCGTTTCTCACGGAGCAGTTGTGTATGATCAGGTATCGTTTGCCTATCGTCATGAAATTTCTGTGCTGCGTGATATTTCGGTTACCATTCCATCAGGTCAGAAGGTTGGTCTGGTTGGGTATTCGGGAAGTGGAAAGTCAACGTTTGTACATCTTTTGTTGCGTTTAATTGAGCAGCAGTACGGGAGCATCTCAATCGATGGTCAAAATATTCAACAGGTGACCTGCGAAAGTTTGCGCCAAGCGATTGCGTTTGTACCACAAGATCCATCACTGTTTCATCGGACGCTTTTAGAAAATATTCGATACGGTAGCGTCGATGCATCGATAAATGATGTTATTCACGCAGCACAGCATGCGCATGCTGATGATTTTATTCGTACGCTCCCGCAGGGATACGATTCTTTGATTGGTGATCGTGGTGTTAAATTATCGGGAGGACAGCGCCAACGTATTGCACTGGCCCGTGCCTTTTTGAAGCCGGCAAAAATTTTAGTCATGGACGAAGCAACAAGCGCCCTCGATTCGGTGACGGAGCGGTATGTGCAGGAGAGCATTAAAGAGCTCATGCAGCATCACACAACAATTGTCATTGCACATCGTCTTACCACCTTGCTCATGATGGATCGTATTTTGGTATTTGACCATGGACGTATCATTGAAGATGGGACTCACCATGATCTGCTTGCACAAAAAGGGCGGTATTGGGAGTTATGGAATTCACATATTGACGGGTTTATTCCTGATAAGCCGTCTTAAATACGCGTATCGAACGTAATCTTCGTTTAAGTGATGGGTTGATTTGAGAAATGAAGCTTCATATTGAAAAAATAGCACGAGGGCAGGCTGATCATAGAAGATCTTGCCTGCCCTCGTGCCGTAGCAAGAGCGATAAGAATTAGAATCCTAGGCTCATGGTAACATAGGGACCAATAAGCGCAAAATCGCTGGTAGCTGCTGGTAATGTTGATTGCAGTGCATTGAGGTATACTTGTGCTTGATAACCAGCTTCTAGTTTAAAGTGACATCTTTGAGCATATGGTAAGACGTAAGCAAGACCAATTTTTTGTTGCAGTGCGGGGACGAGCTGTGTTTTGTTGAGTATTACTCGCATTGCATGAGCATCAACCACTTCATCAGATACTTCAGACAGCAATGGTGCTATGTAGTAGTTTGATTTTCCGGCCAGTAGTGAGAGTGCTCCTTCACCGGCTAATTGGAAATGACGGGTAATGTCATATGAGAAGTCAAATCCAACCTGTATACCTGCTCCATTAAATGAAGATATGGATGGGGTCGCGATACTCGTGTCGAGCACATCATTATTATCGTTGTTGTAGGTTGAATTACGGAATTGTTTAATATGTGCAAAGCTGAGCCCGTAATAGAGATTACCTTGTAGATAATTATCATAAACCATATGTTGGCCATAATTGAGATTGACTTCATCAAAATCGAAATTCATCGTGCTAAAATGATCTTGCAAGAAAAGATTCAGCGGCGATTTATTTGAAGTATGAATACTTTCCCATGTATGGACACGTTCCCAGTTGAGACTTATTTTGCTATCGAGAGAGCATATATGGGCAACAAATCCGAGGTCAAAGCCAAATTGATAGGTTGGATTAACATCATAGATCGTTCCATTATCTGCGGTTACCGCAGTGTAGTGTATATTACTTGCCAGTGGTTTTAAGGCAAGGGCGCTGAAGGTTGTTTCAAATATACATCCCGTTCGGGCAATATCTCTTTCAGCCGCGATGATTGTTTTCTTTGCTTGATTAACCGTCTCCTTTGCGTGATAAGCCGTATCATTTGCTTGAATCGTAGGAGCGATTAATGATAAGAGTAGAAAAGCTTTTAACGTTGAGCATATATTTAATTTTGAATTATTTTTATGAGTGGTATTAATTGCATTCATAATATCCTTTATATATTGATTATTGAGTACTAAATTAATTTTTAGAAGCTACTTAAAAATAAGTGAATCAGTGAGTAATGGCGGAGAATAATTTTTATACCGCACTGTTCAGCAATTATATATTATATGAAGTATCACGAGGGTGGCTGAAAAATCTTCCATATAATTTGATGTATAAACAGTACGTGAATTAATTGATTTGCTGATAATGCTGTATCAGAAAGTATAGTAAGTTTGGAATTATTTTTAGACAAAGCATTAATAATATTCATAACGCTCCTTGGCTGATATATTGACTAGTGATTCAATAATCGAGTAAGTCGTGAGTAAGAACTTTGAGATGCTTTTATAAGCGCATTATTTGTGCAAATGTATTTGTTGGATAGATGATGTTAAAATTGCAAAGTTCTATAAGTTCGATGAACTAACGCGGGGGAGGCTGAAACCGTTTCCAAGCTCGTTGGTGAATGAGCGCAAAGGGAATTAATCGCGCTGTTGCTGAAAATGAGATGTTCATAATGCATTCCTTCGCAGTAGTGGCAACAACTGAATAAACTGTAGCAAATAATAGTGGATCTGTAAAGCTTTAAGGCGATTCTGCTTTCTGCAGCGCGATTGAAAAATATCGAAAAAATCACTATACTAATAATAGTCGAAATAAAATATAATATTGTTTTTAGTTAGCAAATTTCTAAAGAGGGGTTAAAATGAAAAACATCATAATGAAAGTATGGCAGGTTTTGCTTGTTGCAGTAGTGTCGGGTCTGTGTATGTTAGGTCATGGTAATACTGTGCCAACAGCGTGGCGCATTGTGCCAATACTATCATCAAAGATGCAGATGTCGGTGGGGTTTTTTGAGAGATCAATCAATTCATTGCTCAGTTTGAATTTTGGTACGGTTCAAGGGATGCCGTTGTATGAAAAGGGCGCTCCAAGAAGTGTTTTCATTGTTGATACTGACGATAGCAAGACCCTTATACTTTCTCGTGTTGATTTTATTCAAAAAGGCTCCTTTTATAAGGCTCCGCCGTGTGATGTTCTCGCCTTTTTTGAAAAAGAATCTCACTTGCAGAATTTGATTCGTGCAACGACCGGTATTGATAATCCGCGTGGTTTTGTTTTACGCAATTCCTCAGACATTGATAGAGAGTCAGTTATGGGGATACTGTACATCTCATTTCCTGATTTTTTTATCGAGTCTTTATTTTACCTGTTGCAAGCTTCAGCATCTCTTCGCTATAAACCGTCTCATGATGTTCATATACGGCGTGCAGCACAACACCCCTTCATCTTTGTTTCTTCACGAGTGACCGATGCAATGTTGCTACAAGCATTTGAAAAAATTTCATGGGAGGCAATAGAAAGCTACGCTACAAAACACCGTAGGCAATCGACGCACGATGTTAAGTGGCTTCGAAAATCCTACGATCGGTTTCATCAAGAACTGAGCACGCTCCAATCTAACCCTCATGCGTACAATGATGTCTTGTGCATCGTATAGTTCAATAAATGTCCTAGAATGACCCGTCATCATATGATAAAGTATGAGGGATATTATATTATAAATTGGGTGGTACTGACTGTCTTGCTTAGAATCAGGATGTAAGGGATTACATGAATCAACTCATGTATACAGCGTATACAGAAGAAAATAGGCCTGCGGATTTTTCTTTCACCATGGAAGGATCTGGCTGTTGTATTATTGTGCATGAAAAAGTTCTGTTACTTCAGCGAAGTTTGCAGCATAAAATACAGCCCGGAACATGGGGAATCCCCGCTGGTAAACTTGAGGTGGGTGAAACACCAATGCAAGCAGCTCTACGAGAAGTGCACGAAGAGGTGGGAATTGTGCTGACTCCTGATATGATGCATTACCGAGGGTATATTTACTTTACCGTCCAATACGCAGCTCCCCTTAACTATCGTTTTCATGTATATACGGTATATTTTCAAGACTTTCCGTCGGTTATACTCGAAGCGGACCAAGTTGATTTTTGTTGGAAAATACCTTATGAAGCGCTGCAATTACCGGTTTTTACCGGCGCGCGAGAGGTTCTGGCATTGGCAATGGGACACGAGGATATTAAGCTTTGATTCGATTAAGAATGAGCTGTTTTTTTTGAATTAGTCGTTTAAAAGATATCATAAAATCTCTACTGCTTAACTTTTTCGATAGAAATCTTCCTTCGATTTCTGAGCGGTTACAATTCCTGTCAGCAACTCTCTGCGCTGAAAGATTCCCGTTTGGAGTGACCAGCTTTCCAGAGAAAAAAGATATAAATCTTCTCCAAATCGCGCTATCATTTCAGTTTTATCGTCTCGAGCTTTCTGGCACACATCAGCTGAAGCAGCATATGCTCGATCAGTAGTATCGCGAAGGGTAATATTCGTGAAGTCGGCGATAGTAAGCATATTCTTATATTCGGCAGGAGTGATCAGGTGATAGGGGATACCGTCAGCTTTCATCATTTCTCTCACCGCCTCGGTGTAATCCGAGGATGGATGCATCCAGTCGTCAATAATGAGAAGTCCTCCTGGTTTTAATACGCGCAGCATCTCAGCAAAGTAGCTCTGTTTATCTGCATGTGGTACATGAAGAATGGCGCTGCGACTCATGACGATATCAAAGGTATTATCCGCATATTGTGCAAGATTATTATTTTCACATAGTTCGAATGTAACACTTCCCTGAAAGCTTTGCTTTAAATCGTTCGCTCGCTGTGTAGCGCGTTCTACTAACATGCGTTCAGGATCTACACCAAGAATAGTGACGGTGTGATTTTGTGCAAGGTATGTATCTACTCCACCAATTCCCGCTCCAATATCAAGAATATATTTATTATTAAGGTCGATACCTGAAAACATATCATCAATTGACGCTGTATTGCCTAATTCGAGCATGCCATCACCGTAGAGAAATTCAACCAGATCAACAGCCTCTTGCGTGTATCCTGAGAGCGCTCCTTCTGATGTATCATGAGCGGTGAGCATGAATGAAAACATGCTTAAGGTGAGATATAGTGCGAATGATATGCGTTGAGTATTGGTGAGCGACATATTAAAACTCCACGAAAAATAAAGATATTTACCATGCGCTCAGTGTAGTCAAAAGGCGTTTAAATCACAAGTTAAGCTGTTTCGGTACGCAATCAATATTATTTAATATTGCTTTATCTATTACACGATTTTTCGAGCTTTACCACTCATCATCGGGATCATATTCATCATCTTCTTCTATGAGAGGTTCTCCCTTGATACCAGCATATAATTCGCTCGTGACATCTAAAGAACCGGATGCTACCCGTGTAATCAACGCCATTAAAGACTCTTTATCGTAATGACTTAATAATGCGTGCCATGAATCAAGAACAGTAAAGTGGCGAGCATGTTTTTGCCACAATAACATAAGGCCTGCTACATGCTTACATTTATCGTCCCACACGCCCATAGCAGGACAAGTGCACCATGCTTCTTGTGGTGTATTATTTCGGAACAAAATGTTAATGCGGTATGTTCCTACAGAGCCGCCATACAAACCAAATAATACGTTATCTTGTACAAAAATTTTGATGAAAGAGTCCAATGAGGCACACGAGTGACCTTTTTTGTACGAGCCTTGTCCACAAAAACTAATAATATCTTCCACAGTAAACTGCATCATAAACTCGCAATACATAGCAAGATGTAAAAAGGTATTTACATTCTGTGATTTTAACGTGAATTATTTTGAAAATCAATGAGATATTTCCATCATTAAGGATGTTCAGTTGTAGCGCGATGATAATGGTTGACCGTATCAAAGATTAAGTGTTTGTTGATAGTCTTCCCAGAGGCGCGGGTGATATCCATTATGTCCGCCATCATCGACCTGAATGCGAACAATGGTACTTTCTTTATTGAGCGTGCTTTGAAGTGTTTCATAAAATATATGGTCATCGCGGTTAGAAAGAATCTCATCAGGGTTTTGAATATATAATAATATTGATAAAGAAAGTCCTGCTAATTTTTTGATCGAATCGATTGGTCTGAGATCATTTATTGTATAACGGTGAGCAATAATCTCAAGTTCTTCGGTTATTCCTCGAAGGGCAATAATCTCTTCTAATGATTTGAGAGGGCAATCAAGAATAATACGTCCCTGTTGGAGAGCACGCAGCATAATCCGTTTATGCGATAGCGTAATGCCAATAGCAGAAAGGGCATTATCATATTGATCGGTATTTAATACTCCCAGTGTGTTGATTACTGCGCCGCCTCCTGCTGAGAATCCATATAAATGAATAACAGGTGCTTGTGCATCAACAACGCATGCTTTGATCAGTGCTAAGAGGGGTAGTAATTCCTGAATTGTTCCAAAGCTCGTTTCGTGGGGATTGGTTGGTGTTGCTCCTTTTCGTTTTGCATCAGGAAAATCAAAACTGAGGATATGATGGGGGGCTCCTGCAAGGCGCTTCGCATGAGTTGCGCTGCCACCATAGCCATGACAGCAGATCATGAATTCAGCATCAGGGCGATCTGCGTGTTGGATAGTGATGTTGAGGGGATATGAAAAAAGTGGTGCAACTGCAGCGATAATGGCTTGGATATTCATAGTTCGTTTTACTCCTTACTTTACACTATGTAGTGTTATAAGCTTACTTATTATTACCCGTGATCTCTAGAGTTTTAAGATGATGAGTGAACATTTTTTATCATATGTATGCGATTTGATTTTATGGGACTGGCGATGTAAGATGTGCCTCGGTATGGTTTCATGAAAATTTGAGGAGATGTTATGAAGCGACAGGTGATATTTTTATGCGTGAACATAGTCTGTATGCAGGCAGCACTGTACGCAGGTGAAAAAAATTGCACTTACTATGGTGCACTGTATGATCCATTTTTGAACGACTATGAACCAGGAGCACGTCAGCCCAGTGCGCCGCTTGCTATAGAAATGGATGTACTTGATACTAAAGAAGCTGATAGTCAGAACAAATCTTTCAAAAAATCTCACTTATGGAATGAGGTAATGAGCAATATTGATCCTGCTGATGGCAAAGCGGTTGAGGCACAACAGCGGTTGTTTTATAAAAATTTGTTAACAGATATTTTGCCCATCTGTCCGCAAGGAGAGCCGATTTGGCGTGGTGGAAAGCCCGTAAAATTAGTTCAGTCATATAAGATAGTTCTGAGTAATTGCCGCTTAGGCATTAATTACGTTAAGATACTTAAAAATAGAGGAGCTAAGGCATTGTACGGACTTTATGTTCCAAGGATTAAGCCGGGCGAGATTGTTGGGCTGCCGCATTGTAAGGATGCCGCATATGGAAAACTTTTAAGGCGTCTTGTTGATTTTACCTCATTTCAGGGAGCGAGGCGGGAAATATTTGTAAGAGGCTATACGAATATAATCTGGTTTTGTGCCTCAGGGGCGGCCGTGGGGACCGCAATTGTATGCGTAAATCAGATCACGAGTGATGACAGTGATGATGTAATGCGGCATTTTGGGAGAAAACTGTTTGGTTATATCGCCCTTGAAGCAGGTATTTCAACGGGGCTTAACTATGCTATTTGTTGCATAGGCGGAGCTATGAAACGACGCGATCAGCGGCGTACTGATCGATATATTATTGATCATACCGAGCCTGCGGATGGTTATGATGTGTTATATTCACCAATTGCGGGCCTTGCGCAAGACTATGCGTGCAGTGTGCTGAAAAAAACGGTCGAAAAGAGCGAAATGAACTGTTTGGGTAGATCGCTGTGTGCAATATTGAGCACATTCAAAGCACCGCTCCAAGGAGTATCAAAGCTGGATCGTATTACTTCTTATCTTGATGGTTCGTATGAGCGATTGCGCAAAAAAAGTCAGGGGCAAAATGTTGTCTTTGCTGAGCGGTATGCAGCAAAATCTGTTTGTGATAAGTATAAAGCAATGGTCAATGGATTACCTGAACTTCAGACAGAGAGCGCAAAAGCTCTTTTTGAACGATTTAGCAATGGAAAAACTGATTTTAATCAACGAACAAAAACTGCTCTTGCACTCAGTATGGAAAATATTAATTGTAGTCTTATGGCTGCTGTGCCGCTCCAACTGGATCGGTGCGCGCAAGGATCGTATAATAATTAAGCGTATAAACAAAAGAGATGTGGTGAAATGGTATGAAGATATATGTCATTGCCTTGAGCGCGCATCTTTTTTTTCTTCAGATGCTTCTTATGTCTGCAGATTTTCCAACAGATGATCAGCCTTTGAAGCTAGCTTTTCAGCGCGAGATGATATCATTGCGCAGCGGGAGTGACCAGAAAAGAACGGCTCATCGTGATTCTATAGTACGTTCTCTCTTGTGGAATGATGTCATGGGTTCTGATAACGATGTTAGTGATAATCAGTCCGTGGTTCACGTGCAGCAGAAATTTTACAAAGATTTATTGGAAAATTTTTTGCTGAACTGTTCAAGGACACAGATTCAACGAGAAGAGCAGTACACTATTAAGCAATTCGGAAATATGCTTTGCATGAAATATAGTTATGCGTATGATATACATTTCGTCGATGGTTACTTAGGGGTAAATCCTCGTGATATTTTGTCAGCAAGACAACCAAGGACTAGCTATAAGCTGTATGTTCCCCCTCTTTGCCGTTATTGGCGGTGTGGCGTGCCGAATAACAGAGAAACGTTGCATGGCGCTCTGATGTTCAATCTTGTAGATCATATTTCATTTCGTGGAATAAAGCGTGTGATCTTTCATGAGAAGTGGAAGAATATTAACATTCGGTTTTTTTCAGGAGTATCATTAATAACGATACTGGGTTGTGTACTGAACGGTGTGAAGCATGATCATCTTCCTCAGGATATTGTGGTGCGCATTTTTAGCGCTCTCATTCCTGAACTTGGTGGTGGTTTGGTGTCTCAGTATTTGATTGGTTGTGTACACAGTGTTCGTGAGCGCAGTGATCAAAGAGCTACTGATAACGATATCATATCGTATATATATCCGCGATATTCTGATCTTCATTCGCCGATATTTAGCCTTGCACAAACCTATGCATGTACTGCACTTAAAAAGACCGTGCAGGATATAAGGGCAGGATGTTGTTTGCCCTTGTTGATGGTGTGGCGCATGGTGAAAGCGCCCTTTGAAGGAGCAAGCGAATGTGCGCGAATTAATTTTTATCTCGATAAATCATGGAGGGCGTTAAAGCTATGCAGTAATTCAGATGATTATGCGGCACAATGTATATATCACGGCTATATGGCACTGATTGATCAATTACCCGAATTAGCGCTACCCAATATTGAGGATGTTTTTTATCAGTTGGGTGGAAAAGGCGATTTGACGCCGCGAAGAAGAAGAAAGCTCTCTAATACCATGGAGAGTGTTCGCCGGCGCCTTATAGAAGCTGTACCAACGCCTATCTATGATAGCTGCAATCGACCGCTTTAATAGAGTGATTTTCGGGGCCAGCCCTCTACTCGATTGGTTTTTTTTCAATGATGAGTCTTTAAAAAATCATTTACTTATTTATTCAGATAGAAATATAATAATAAGGAGATTAATATTATGAAAAATGATCGTTGGATGGGGTATCAGTATGAGACAAATCAATCAAGTGCGTGTATTTATCATAGCGGCTATGAATATAGTTGGTTGTTTATGGGGAATGTTACTCTATAGCGACTACGATATTCAAACCTATAAGAAAGCAGTTGAATCTGCCCAAAAAACCCTTCCTGTTGCTTATCCGATTTGGGCGGCGGTGCCGTGGAATGAAAATACCGTATGGGATGAAGACTATCAAAAAATCCTTGCGGTTACTTGGATACCTGCTCAGTATACTCAAGTTTATGCTGATAAGGTGGGTCAAGACTTTGAGACAAGTAAAGATTTTGATATGTGGGTGACCTTAGTTCCCCAAGTGAAAAATTTTTGTGAGGACTTCGGTGAAAAAATGGGTGGTGTTTCTTGTTTAGCAATGAAAGGGCGACTGAGCCAATTTCTGGGACTACCGCCGCTCAATTACGGACCATATCCCAAAACTGAATATAATGGACCCTTTGTTGAATTTTGGGTAGATCCACAATACCTTTCTAGACCGTGCTTAACTCCCGATGTAGCAAGTGCGACTTGTTATTGGGATTCTAATATTTCAAAGTATAAAAATTGGGATCTTGATCGAATGTTCAGGGTAGCGCATGTTCCTGCGCAGCATCGTGAATGGTATAAACGCAACATAGAAAAAGCTTATCCAGGAATGGCATGGACCCGGTTGGGGTATACCTATGATTGGGGTCCTTCAGATGAACAACATGAGGGTGCGACTGAGTTGATTGTTCAAAAAGGCGCTCCTATTACCATTAAAGCCGTCATTCCCTTGGAACAATATTGTCCTTGTGTCGGCGTTGGCGGCACGAAAAGCGTTGAAGGAAGAGGAGCGGGATAATATTCCCCTCGGTATTATATCGAATTAAGCAGGTGGGCTTGATCAATTGATCAAGCCCACCTGCTTAATTCATTCAAGAGTAGTAATCTATTGTACTGAGAATTTATTCTTGCTCTACCGGTCGTTCAGCGTAAGGGAAATTTTTACGGTCCCATTCTTTACAGTAGCAATGAATATTATGTTTATCATTTTTTACATAGACAGGTTTATCATCATCTTGTTTATCACGAAAACCACCTTTTGCAGAGCAATAGCACTGACATGGATTATCCAGTGATTTACACGTCTGTTCTGTTTTGCATATGGGAGCTTTTTTACGACGAATACCTGCTTCTAAATATGATGCACTATACATTGACAGTAGCAGTATGATTGCTCGCGAATGTGATACCATGAAACTCTCCCTTGTTTTTCGACTTCACTCTTATTCTTTTCATCAAGATAAGTGATCTTAATGAAAAAAGGCAATAATTTATTGTGTATTTCGAATGAAAAAAAGAGAGTGCCTATTTATGGGCTAATGGTAAAGGATATTCGTGTGCTATCATACGAACAGTTCTCTCTGCCGATTCAACAGCAGCTTCCATCGTTCCTAAAATTTCATGGTTAATTGTTGTGTGCTCGCCGGCGAAGAAAAATTTTCCGCGTGGTGCAAAAAGTTTTCTGACTGTTTCAGTACCATATTGTTCTAAAGCGGTAAATATTTCCTCTTGTCCTACACCGATACATGAATATGAACCGCGCGAATAATGATCATTGATCCAGCTGTGAGCAAGGGGAGTAGTATAGCGTGCGTACTGTTGTTCTTTGCATTGTACAGGGTGACTCAATGAAGATGGCAGGTGATAAACTCGTTGTATATATACCAATACTTGGTTGAATAATGGGGTGATAGTATCAGCAGAAAAGTTCCCTGCATCATGGACGCATGCGATCGTCAAGTTTTGTATATGTTTGTCATACCATATAATTGCATGGTCACTGGTAATGCCACCCATTGGTATTTTCTGCCCCTCGACAGGAATGAGTATTTTTCCATTGGTTCCGTATGTTATTGATGCCATGGTCGCCAGATCTTCAGGCGTTATAATCTGTGCGTCAATCATAATGTTATCATATACAGAGCATGGAACTGTCATAATAATAATATCCGCAGTGACTTTACTTCCATCATCAAAAGTGATCAAATAAGAACCATTCTCAGTGTATGTGATAGAGCATACGGGAGCATGAAGATGTATACGATCACCAAGTAAACTTGCAAGCCGTTCAGCAATAAGTGCATTGCCGCCGGTGACTTGCATAAATGATATCGTTGAACTGTTATCCCCTAATGATGCGTGGGCAGTACAAAGTACGCCGTTCATTTGATGGTACAGGGTATTCATGTATTTTGATGATAGTTTTGAGGGCGTTGCGCCTTCGTATGCGGCAAGGCGTGTTCCGCATGACGTATAGATAATAATATCATCACAAAACAGATGTTCTAATATTTCATCCATAGAAGTATATTTTTCTTGGAGAGCAGTGAGCCTTTCCCAAAGCTGTTCAGGATTGTAAAGATATTTTTCTAAATGAGATGCAATATCAATAAAATGTTCACCGTCCCAGTGATGAGTAACTTGCTGACGGGAGTAAGTAATTGTTTCAAGCCCTAATGTTTCAATAAGCCGTAAGAGGTAATAGGCATCACCACCATCACAAATATTTTGCCCACCAATTTCTACAATATCTTCATTGAGAAATACAGAAAATACTCGTCCCCCAACGCGGTCTCGTGCTTCATACACATCAACCTCATATCCATATTCAACAAGATGATAAGCTGCTGTTAATCCTGAAAGTCCTGCTCCCACAACGACAATATGTGGCGTTGCCTTAAGGCATCCCAGTGTCAGTGTAGTGAATATAAAAAAACGATACAGCATGTTGGTAAGGTTCATCGGTTATACCATTCAGTAGCGATGTTGTCATGTTTCCAGCTATTATAAGACAAAAAGACGCAATTATGGAGGCTAGATGATGCATTTTTGAAGAAATTTGTGATATTGGGTAGATGGATTGGAGGAATTTAAGCTTGTTTTTCTTGGTGATTGCCTTATATTAAAACCGGTTCCGTTATTATTTTTTAATATGCATCGTGAGTGTTGATTCAAAGGGGTTTTTATGAAAAAGTTTTTCAGCATGATTACATTGATATTTCCTGCGGGTGTGTATGCAGCAGATCATTTGTCTAAGCTTGCTCCTCAAGATGTTGAGTGCTCCCTGAAAAAAGAGGCAAGTATTAAAGTTTATTTTAATACTACAACACGATCGTTTGGTATCAAAGAGGGACGTAAACCATTAAGCTTTGTCGAGCACGATTTGGACCACTACGATAAAAATCTGTGGAGATTTGTTTGTAGTAGCGATACATCGTTAGAAAAATTTCTCCAAGGATATAAAATTGCTCTTCACGGTCGAAAAGGATGCATTTGTTTAAAAGCAATTGAGAGGACTAAAGGAAGAAGCATACCGAGCGAGACATCTATTTGAGATGTATCCTTAAAAAATATCCGCTCAGCAACAATAGATTAGCTAAGTTTCTTCAGAAATTCACTTTGCCATGTTGATATGGCTGCAAGTTCCTTTTCTGCGTGCTGTATAATGGCAAAGGGTCCTGTAGGATCATCAGTTGCATACAAGTCCAGATTAGGGGTATTAATAATTTTTTGCAGCGCAGCGACATGTCTTTGTGTTATTGTTACGAATGTTTGAGCTGTTCCATTACGAAGGGTGTATACTTCTTGGAGTGATTCTTCCAGAGCAGCACTGTATTGATTCGCTCTATAAAGATTGATATGAAACCAAAGATTCCATGCGTTCCAAATAGAGATGTAGCTGTTCTGTATTTCCCGAGGTATTTTTGCTGTATCTAAACAATAAGTTCTAGGTGGAGACTGATTATATGTTTTCAGCATTCTGCGGCACTCTTCAACAAGGCCGTTTACTTGACCGAGCATTTTTTCATCATAGTGGCTGCTTGCTATAGGATAAGTTTCTCTTAAATCGCTGTCGAGCCTACCACTATCGTCACGATAAAACGTGAAGTATTGATTAAGAGGAAGAGATTGAAGGAATCCTCTGCTTCCTCCCATCATTGCTTGATAACGTAAGTGCTTAAGATAACCATGTATCCACATTCCGTAGTATTGCTTCAGCTCAGAGAGTGTTTGTGGGAGGGTATTTAATGTCTTCAAGAATTGGCGCTTTTCAAAGTCGCATTGAGGTATTTCTTTCCATGATAAGCCCGATAGTTCATAAACAAGATCGTAGAGATTTTTGAGACCCTCTTCAATGATCGATATGGTAAAAAAGGGAAAGGAGGGTGTGACATTTTCAGGATATGCATTAATAAACGTTGTATTTTTAAAAATACGAAATCCATTGATAAGTAATGAGCAAGCAAGTTGGTCGCGCTGTTTTTCATCAATATCTTTTCCAAAAAGTGATCGGTAGACAGAGCACGGATATTCAACGGTTGCAACATGCATTGCTCCTTCGTGAGATAGTACTTTGCCGGTTGCTCTACGCCACTGATCAAGTGTTCCGATTCTTGCTAAGCCTCGAGTCCATCGGTTAACATAGTGCTCCCATTGGGTAACTTGTGGTGGCCTTGAGAATATAACGTCATGTGGTGAAGATACTGCTTCAGATGAATAGCAGCATTGCGCACATGCTAACAACAATAAAAAGCATGGCAGGATAGGATTTTTTTGTTGGAATGGCTTGTAACATGTAAAGGTTTTATAATAAAGATGTATCAAAGTATTTGTCCTTGCTCGTGTGCTGTAAGAAATATTGTTTGCTATATCGATAGAAATTTATTGTTTTATAAGAGCGATGTCAAAGCTTTCTTCTTTGATATATTCACTCATAATAAAATACCGATATTTTGAATATGATGTTTTTATAATGCACGTTATAATGAGCTATGCATTATATTGCACCTATTCGTTATATAAAGGGTTATAAGACGTATGATCGAAAATAAAAGGTCTTCTTTTTTGCAAAAAATCTACGGTTTTTTGCTGTGTTTGAGTATTATCGGTAAAGTATATGGTGTACAATCCAATTGTACTTCTAAACGTAAGCCCATAGTACTTAGTAGCAATGAACGCTCGAAGCGCGGAAAGACACACGTATCGCCCCCGCTGAATTGCTTTACGTCGCGAATAGATACCAATGATCAAGAGCATGCTTACGAAAAAAAAGTGAAAAGAGCATGGCAAGAATCCCAGCTTGTATGTATTACGCGCCAAAGTGAAAGCGGGGAGGAGCTTATTCCTGGATTTCACGATGCAGCAAAAAGTGCTTGTGAGTGTTTTTTGCCGCCGCCGGTTGTGGGCATAGTCCTTGGTTATTTTAATTGGGAGGGATTATTAATACAAGAAAGTCACTGGACATTAGATAAGCTTAATACACCTCGTACACGGATTGATCTCGTTGGTTGTTCGCAGAGTCATATACAGATTACTGCTTGTGATACGGATGGTACTCTCTGCAAAATATTGAAACTGCCGGTGAATATTCAAGATAATGTTCAGTGTGTTGTGAAAAATTTAAATATTGTTAATGGTAGTCTAGAAAATCGGCGTGGCGATGGTGTACTGGTTGATCAAGAGGGAGAGCGAAGGGTTGTTTCGTTGCAGACCGGTGAACCTATTACTCTCTGTCAATATAAAGATTTGACTATAGGCCAGTTATATACATACAACGGCGATTGGATAGTGGCATCTTTGGAATTAATGGGAGGAAAAAAGGATAGTCGCATATTCATTATTGATCGTCATAAAGAAACGTATAATGCTCTCAAGAGTGATTTTTCTTATAATCTCAAGAACGTTATACTATGCGGCTCTCAGAAACAGCCGCATGTACTGGTATTTTATCGACAGGTACTTATGTTTGGATCTAAACTGATCTGTACGATCTTCGATATTCAAGGAAATAAGATTGGGCTTATAAATAACTATGGCAAGCTCTTATCTGTTGATGAGGGAGGAAAATTGATCCTCTGCTGCAATACGGATTCTCTATCAGGTCAGGCGAAATCCTTTCTGAATTATTATGAGATTCCTTCGGGGATCCTCATACGACAGATTCCGTTTGGAATGGCCCTAGACTATGGATCCGAAGCAGGGACGGCTCCAATAGTAGGTAGGTATGATGGAGGAAAAGGGCGCTGTGTTGTAGTGCTTCATCCTGCACATACCAATTCATTGATATTATCATCAAATTGTGAGGATTTTCACATAGAACAGAGTATTGCTGATTGCAACAAAACGTCATTTGCTGTGATAGTAACGGACGGACGGCAAAGACGCCTCATTGCATGGACCATTCAAGCGCAATAAAAAACTGTTATGATGTGCTGAGCGATTTTTCATAATAAAAATGATAGAGTCAAATTATGTACATCGTACTATAAGCTATTAAAATTAATTTTTGTAAGGAGGATAATAGTCTATGCATCGTCATCTCTTATTACAGCTTCTTGAGCGGTATAAGCCATCTGATATACAAGAGCAAGAGCATCGCTTGCAGATGATATCATTTGTGCAAAGCAATCCGCGCTGTTTTGAACGTGAATTGGAAACGGGTCATATAACAGCATCTTCATGGTTGATGAATAATGATGGTAAATACGCATTATTAATGCATCATGCAAAGCTTGATATATGGATTCAGCTTGGAGGGCATTGTGATAGTGAGAGCAATCCGTTAACGGTTGCAATTAAAGAAGCGCAGGAGGAATCAGGAATACAAGCAATAGTTCCTGTTTCTGATCAGATTTTTGATATTGATATTCATTCAATTCCTGCTTATAAAAATATACCTGCGCACGATCATTACGATGTACGATTTCTGCTCCGTGTGGCAAGTAATGAAGATTACACGATCAATCACGAATCATTGCAGATGAAGTGGTTTTCTCAGGATGTTGATGCGCTTCCTACAGATCACCCTTCAATAGTGCGCATGTTTAATAAATGGTGTGCACTGTAGGTAATGAGGCTTTTTGGTAATGTACCCCTATGATTTTTCAGACTTATTTATCTGAGAGATGTTAATGTTCAATGCATGAGTGAGAGTAAGCAGCGTTAATTTTCGCTGAAGGAGATCCTCTGCATTTTGTTCTTGTTCGTCTTGTTCTACCAGTGATGGTACAAGTTCAAGCACCTTATTTTTAGGGATATAGGTTACCAACTTAAACCATCCTCTCTTGCCATCGTAATATACCGGAGGACTGTATTTTGTGTAATGTCCAAGGTGAAACGGAGAAACGGCATCTGTTTCAGCGGTGGATACACGAGCAAGGCGAGACAGCACTAACCCTTTGATGGTTGCTCTTTTCTCAACAGTGAGAAGATGTTTTTCTGGATTTTCAAATTCATGTTCTTGACCATAGATCGTGGTTGTGAATTTTACATGATTTTGATCGAGAGCTTCCGCTTCGAGGTGCGTATTATCAGTGGTGTGAAAACCGATCTTTCCTGCTCCATTACGCATTCGATATAAAAAATCCTCTGCGCCATGCTCAAGGATATGTTCACGTACATAGGTTGTGATGAGCTTTTTTTCGAGCTCATTCATATCAGTTGCGTTAAGCGGTATAAAAAGATAGAGAAATGGCACGAGAAGTGCTCGTTGAAAGTTGATATTCATATAATTTCCTATAAAGACCAGCGAGATTAATATTTCCTCTATAAAGCAATTAAATGTTACCGTATGTGTTAGGAAAAAACAAGGTTGTTTTTTATGAATGATAGACGATAGAGGGAATGGATATTTTATTATCACGAAATATTGTTATAAAGCGAGCAGCTGCAGGGATGAAGCAAGCTGCAGGAGGGGTTCAAACTTATTTTCGAGCGCTTTTACGGTATCAAGAAGTGAGAGATAATGTTGTTTTTGGTTCTCATCCATCATTTTGTCACTCGAATCACTTGTTGTTTCTTTTATACGGTATATCATTTGATTTCTTTTTATATCTTTTTCTTGCCAATAGATGCATTCCTGATCCGCATCATAGATAACATTAAAAAGGATTCTATCAGAGCAGGTGATTGTTTTTATGTAAATGATGGCCTGTTCTGTAGGAAAAAATGCGACACTTTTATCGAAGTCTGAAAAGGTATTGAACATCATGTGTTCAATAGTATGAATCTGATTTTTCTGCTCTTCAGAGGGGACTATAAATGTCATCTTGTTCCAACCACGAAAATCGAGTGTGAGGGGAACATATGAAGGAGTAATGCGGAGATAAATTTCGGCGATTGTTTCGTTAAATGTTTTTTTTATAAACTGTTCTATGATCAGCGATTTTTTGTGAGATTTTATTATTTCGTGATCGATGATAAGAGAAGGCGGTAGGGTAAATGGTTGCGGTACAAGATTGGCATGATCTGGTATATCGGCGAGAGCAGTGTTAACTTTTTCGAGAAGAGAAAAATACTGCCTTTTTTGATCATCGTTCATTACCGTATCCTGCTCATATTTTCTTATGTAATAGGTTATTTCTCCCGCTGTATTTTTTTGACTTGAGTATATTAATTCGCTATCACCGTCATATACAACGTCAAAGAATGATTGATCTGAGCATTCAATATTTTTTATGTACATAATTTTGTGTTTGCTCGGCGAAAATAATACATTGTTATGGAAATCATCTGAAGTTGCAAAGCTCATCTTTGTGATGATGTGAATGATATTTTTATGATGCATCAACGGGATATGAGAGATAAGCTGTATATCTTGCTTAATGCCGCGACAGTCGATGGGAAATGGTATAGAGCGGGCGCTTAATAAGAGATTGATCGGCTGATTGCTATCGAGTCGTCCCTTAAAAAATTCTGAAATAACCAGTGGATTTTTTCTGCTTTGCGCCATAATAGTGCCAATTTCAAGAGTGTTATTGTTCAGCGCGAAGCTTTGAGTTCTGTTGGGGAGTCTTATTTGGACATTTTCAAATGCAAGTGCAGTAGTCAAATCATGATAAAGAATAGTTTGCTGAGGATTGACGAGGATTTTTCTCAGCGTTTCGAGTTGTCTTTCAAAATGCGGAACTATATTAATGCTATGGTGTTCTTGTTCCAATAAAAAGAGGGGTGTGAGCGTTACTGCATCTCCTTCAGAAACGCCTTCCAATAGTATGGGAAATGGAACAGTGCGAGGAGAAAGAATTTTTTCAGCTTCTTGAAATACGAATTCAACATTGGTTCCTGAAGTATAACATGATGATACGATGAGTAGTCGAGTGAGTATGCGATTTTCAAGAAAAGAGATATATCTTTTAAACTGTTCGATAGTAAGATGCGCGATTGATTCTTTCAGTTCGCCATGTCCCTCGATAAAAAATATCCACTGCGGTATTGTGTCGCTTTTTTTCTGCACATAGTAGTCTTTATTGGGTATAAAGATAAGATCCTGAAGGAGTGCATTAATAAAATAATCGGCAGAGGGTCGGGAAGTACGCTTTTCGAGGTATGCAACAACGTTGTCGTGTGTAGCACGCTGTTTTTCAGGGATATGACTCGATATTTTTTTGAGATGTTCGTAGGAAACTCTGGTGAATGTATTTATTTTAAGCCCCTCAGTCAGCTCACGTTTTATTCCATGGGGAATAAGAAGATAGAGCTGCTCATTCACTGCAAACCATTCCCAGTTGCTTGGGTTGAATGAGCGAATAGCAATTGCCTTTAAGAAAAGTTGGTACTTTTCTTCATCGTTGCCAAAGGTGTCTTTTTTGAACTGATCTTCTTGGCCTGCACTATATTTCTGTGCGTATTCACTATTTTCTTCAAAAGATTGTGCAAGTTGATGATCATATTCACGGAAAGTAATAATATTCAAAAGAATATGTTGAGAGACTAAGATTGGGCACACCTGATAAGAGAGAAATTCAAGTGTACTTTGAGTCACGGGGTCAAATACTTCATGTTCGCTATCATCAAGAAATATCGCCATCATTTTGGTGGGGTGAGGTTTTTCTGTCTGCTCACCGGGCAAAATGCGCAACGGTACATATTCAGATCCCTGCAACAAAGGGACAACGACAAAAATGAATATTATTATTTGATTTGCGAGTGATTTTGATAGCATAGCGGCTCGTTTATGTGCTCGGTTGTGGCCATACTGCGACATACCCGTTATTACGTAAATAATCGCTTATTTCAGGGATAAGAATCCCTGCAGCAAGATGTTTCTGTTCAGCGCTTGGTATATATGGTTTGGTATATATTTTATTATGCCAAATTTGCTCTTCTGGAGGTGGTGGTGTATTTACATTAAATGACCAATATGCGATGGTATTTTTTTCACCGATTACTTGCGCGATATCACCAAAGGCAATATAAGGATCACAGGTGAGTACTGCCTGCTCTTGTGTTAAAATTATGTCATTTCGCTGCTTCCCTTTTTTTGTAGTGCCTACTGGTACTTTTGTCCCTAATATGTCGTATAAGGGCTGATAAAGCTCCGACCACGGTGTTGGCTGATGGGGGTATTTTTTAATAATGTCGCGTAATGTTTTTACTGCAAGAGAATTTTTCTTATAGAGTGCTGCTTGGGCAGGATCATCCGCCGAAATGGGGGTTGTTGTATCAGGGGCGTACATTTCTTGTGTATAGAGTATTGAGGGAGCATTTGGCGTTTGAGGATGAATAATAATAATGGGGAAGCCGCTCCAAAAGCCACCAATTTTTTGGCGAATTCCACAGAGGAGAATATTATTAGCACCGGGATAGGTAGTAGCAAATGATTCTTCTGTAGTGAGCGTTTTAAAGAGTGTTTCTTCTTCGGGATAATATTTTGTCAAGGCAGCGCCAATAGGGTAAGGATCGACCATTACGATAATTTGTGCCTTGATTTTACGTGACTTTGCCCATAAAAGGTAACTATAGCTGTGACGGAAATATTCTAATGTAAATGATGGCTTGTTAATCAATGTAACGAGCCTTTTGAGCGGTTGATCTGAGATGATATAATCTTTTAGCGCTTCTTTGCGAGCTTGTTTGCCTCGATCTTTTTGGCTAGCGCTCATCTTCTCTTTGACCTCTTTTTCTGAGGGAATTTTTTTAAAACGGGGACCAATAATATTTCCTTGTTTATCAAGGCGGAATGAAACCGGATCAAACTGTGGGTCATTGTATGAAAGATCGATGCAATGTAATGTAACTTTTTGATATCCAAGGATATTTATCAACAGATGTACAAGCACATATTCTTGAAGGAGATCTCCAGGAGCAAGAATGGCGACGATTACTTTACGATTTCGAGTGGGAAATTGTTGTGTGACTTGAGTAATAATTTTAATAAGCAGTGCAATACGCAAAGATCGAGGATGGCAATCGCACCAGTCGAGATATTCGCTGGTATCTTCACCGGTCTTTTCTAAATAGATATAATCGGCACGCTCTTCTTCATAGGCAACACGATACGCTTCAATGATAAGATAGCGGATATCGGGGGTAATAGCAGTATATGAGCTGAGCTCTTTTTTCATCATTTCGATCATATTTTCTACTGAAGGAGGCTCAGCAAATTCAGGCTGGTCTGGGTGAGCTTCGCCTTCATGTTCTTCATGGGGAAGTGCCTTTTCAAACCAGGAGTCGAATTTTTTCAATATAATTTCGAGAGCTTGTTGGTCGACTGAAGGTAATATTGCTGAGGATGAGGTAAAATGAAGCTTTTCTGATACTGATGTTTGTTCAACTGATATAAGCGGATTATGAATATACATAATGATAGAGACGAGTGCTATAAAAAGCGATTGCAATGGAATTCGACCTAACATTGTGATACTCCTTATTGGGCTTTTGGTGAATCAATCCATGGATGCCAACTTCTTATCATGCTATAGTAATAAAAGAGTTGCAAAGTCAAGAATTTTTGTTCATGGAAAGCGTCGATAGAATATGATTCAAGCACGTAATCTCAATCTTTCGTTTGGGGCACAGACGGTATTCGATGATATTTCTTTTACCATTAATCAGGATGATCGTATCGGATTGGTGGGAAGAAACGGTTCGGGAAAAACAACGCTTTTAAAAGCGATCATTGAACCCTCGCTGCTTGATGGGGGAACGATATCGTTGCAGAGTAAGCAGCGTGTTGCCTACATGCCGCAAGAAGTTGTTTTACAATCAGCACGTTCGGTGCTTGATGAAACCTTAACCTTTGACCAGCACTTTTCTTCGTTGTACCACGAATCACAAGAACTTGAGCAAAAATTATCGAATGCGTGTGATCAATCGATAATCGATCGGTATGCTATAGTGCAGGAGCAGTTTGCAGCGCTTCAGCCGGCAGCAGTGATTGCACGGACAAAAAAGATGTTAATGGGGCTTGGGTTTTCTGCAGAACAGTTTAATATTCCTGTGACAACGCTGAGTGTTGGGTGGAAGATGCGTATTGTATTAGCGCAGCTTTTATTACAAGATGCTGATTATTATCTTTTTGATGAGCCGACGAACCATTTAGATTTGATGGCTAAAGAATGGTTTTTACAGTATTTAAAAACGGCAGATTTCGGTTTTCTTTTGATATGTCATGAACGGTATTTTTTGGATGAGCTCTGTACTTCTATTATGGAAATCGAGCGCGGGAAGTTGATGTGGTATACCGGCAATTATACGCAGCATCTTGTTAAAAAAGAGCAGGCGGAAAAAATACGGGAGGCTGCTTATATACAGCAGCAGAAAGAGATTCAAAAGAAACAGGCTACGATTGAGCGATTTCGTGCAGGAACGAAATCAAAAATGGCTGCAAGTATGGAAAAGGCGCTTGAAAAGATCGATCGAATTGTCATGTCAGATTCACTGAAAAAGATTAATTTTCAATTTCCTCCAATCCAGCAATCAGGAAAATTGGTACTCAGTGTATCCGATGTCAACTATTCATTTGGCGATAAGTCGATATTTAAACATATTTCATGCGAAGTAGCGGCAGGAAAAAAAGTTGCTCTTGTTGCGCCGAATGGACGGGGTAAAACGACGCTGCTTCATTTGATTGCAGGTGTATTGCCGCTTCAACACGGTAAAATTACCTTTGGATATAACGTTACCCATGCATTGTTTGCACAAGATCAAAATAAAGTGCTTAATGGGAGAAAAAGTATTTTTGAGAATCTTTGTTCATTATGTCCAAAAGCGTCAGAGCAGACGATACGAACCTGTTTAGGTGCTTTTTTATTCAGCGGTGACGATGCGCATAAACAGGTTGGTGTGCTGAGTGGTGGAGAAAAAAACAGGGTTGGGATGATTAGCGTACTATTGCAGCAGGCAAATCTTTTGCTGTTAGATGAACCAACAAACCATCTTGATATTCCTTCGAAAGAAGTACTCCTCAAAGCATTACAGCAATTTCCTGGGACGGTGCTGTTTGTGTCGCATGATCGTGATTTTGTGAATGATTTAGCAACTGATATTATCGAGCTCGATGCTGATCGGGCAGTTCATTATCAAGGAAATTTTGATGATTATATCTATCAGAAGAATATGCAGGAGCAGTCTGTACAATCAGGCAATCTAACGGCTGAGCAGAAATCATCACGCAGTACAGTAACGAGTCAGAAAGTGGCCACTTCTCCTTCTTCAGAACGAGAGCGTATGAAAGAGATGCGTAAAATAGAGGTTATGGTCGAAAAGCTTGAAGCCTCTATTCGTACTGTGAGTGCATCATTTGCCCATATTCCCTATGGTTCTCCCGAATTTGAACGCGCTTCCCAAGAATTGGTTACTTTGCAGAAAAAATTGCATGATGCTGAAGCGCAGTGGGAAAAGCTTCATGAAGCAGTATAATAAAGCGCAGAATTGTAAGAATAATGCTTTTTAAAAGCAAATGCCCTTTGCATTCAATTATTATTCAAGGAGTACCTGCCTAGTAAGGATCCGATAATTGTCATAATGATTATGTTGCTTAGTTTTTTATCATGCGAAACTAAGGGTTCTTTTTTTTCTTTTTCATCGTTTGTTGTGTTAATCATTTTTTGGTCTTCGAGCGAATTCTTCATATCCCGAAGTACTGCGCCAAGCGCGTAGCCTGTTGTGCTTAATGCATAAGATTGATACATGCCAGACATGCTCAAAGAGTTCGTTGCTTGTCCTATCGGAATATGAAAGTCGATTAATCTTCCTATTGCTCCCACGGTTACAATAAGAGGTCCTATTTCAGAGAGGCGTTGCGGGGGGCCTTCATGGAATCCTAATGCCATGGACGATAATAAGGATAGCGGAGGGATGAAGTTGTGCGATGGGGATATTGCTGATTGGGAGATAAAGCTAAGGAGGGAGGTAAGCAGGCAGAGGTATAATTTTTTCATAATAAACGATTTTTTTGAATTTTAGCCTATATTTAATTGTATTTAATTATAGCAGATAAAAATTTTTTCAATAATTGATAGTGATAGTAATGCTTGAGAAAAAATAATAAATACTGCTATCATCACACTGTATGGGTGGAGTACTTTTATATAAGGGGCAATATGGAATATCCTCTCTATGCGCGGTTTGATTATCGCATGCATCGATTTTTCAAAAAATTGGGGATTATTCTGATAACGTCACCTCTTGTTGCGCTGCTTGTTGGTTATCCCTTATTGTGGATTATGTATTTATTATTCGGTATGCGCACAAGAGCCGTGAGCATATCATTTATTGAAGTGCTTGCCGTTGTTGCACTGATCGAATGTTTTATATTTATCATCAAATATCCCTTTGGACCATATTTATGGCTTTCTGATGAAGGCTTATATGTTGCGCGTGGACCTCATCGTGTTCTCATTCCCTGGGAAATGATGCGCAATGTTGAAAAATATCTGAAAGCTGGAGATAAAGGCCAGTATGGTATTCGTCTTACGTTCGATGATTTACCATTGTGGGAACAGAAAGGCGATGGATGGGAATCGAGTGGAACGTTTAACTTTGATTACTGTTATAAGATAAAACGGGCTTGTGATGCCAACTACTGGAGAGGTGAAGAACCAATTGGTTATCTCGATGATTATGAATATGAATGTGAGTGTGAATCTAAAGAAGCTCATGAGAGAACTGACATGCCGCCATACTATGTCTTCATTCCCGATATTTTTTCAATGCCGTTAGATGATGTTTACTCGCGGATGATCGGGTTGTGGCAGAAGCGGTAGCATCATTGATGGTTTTAAAAGTTCGCAGATCGCTTGTGATTATAATATGTGCTTAAGTAATATCAATCGAGTAGGTTTTTCTGATTGAAAAAGGTGTGTACATGATATTTATGGTAGTATGTATTCTGATGTGTGCAAGGCAATTGTACGCTGAGAATATGAGCGAAAAGTCTGTTCAGCAAAAACATTATGAAGAGATTATTCCGCCAACGGAAGATTTGATGCGTGAGCACGGACTACTCAATCGCATCTTAATTATCTATGAAGAAACGGCGCACGACATTGAACGTCATCATCGGCTGGACCGCGATATTCTTAAAGCCGCTGTTACTATTGTACGTGATTTTATTGAACAGTATCATGAGAAAATGGAAGAAAATTATATATTTCCTCTGTTCGAAAAACATAAAAAGCATGTTCGTTTGGTGAAAATATTGCGCGAGCAGCATGAAGCGGGTCGTATAATTACTGCGCAGCTTGAGCGATTGCTTACGCGTGAAAAGAAGCTGAGTCAGCGAGATCTTCAAAGCGTTGCTCGTTTGCTCAGAAAGTTTATTCGCATGTACCGTGCGCATGAAGCGCGTGAAGATACCGTGATATTTTCGGAAGTGCGCCATTTTATATCGCAAAAGGATTTTGAAAAGCTTGCTGAAATTTTTGAAGATACTGAGCATGAGCTGTTTGGTAAGGATGGCTTTGAGGGCATTCTCAAAACAGTGCAGGATTTAGAGCGCCAACGTGGTATAGCGGATCTTGCGGTATTTACGCCACAGTCTCTTTAAGGTTTTTATTTGAAAGGCTTTCAATGGATGCAGGTCTTATGCTCATCATCATGATAGGTCTTGTCGATCTGTGTGCTGATGTAACGTATGAAGGCGGTCGCAGTATGATCGGTCAATTTTTAGGCTTTCTTGGCGCAACCGGAAGTAACATTACGATCATTATGGGAGTCAGCGAATTTTTGGGTTATGTAGCGCGATTATTTTCGGGAATAATCGCAGATCGCACGAGAAAATATCGCGTGCTTATTTTTATAGGATATCTTCTCAACATGATTGCGCTTCCTTTGTTAAGCGTCTCATATTCATTGCCGATTGCTACCTGCTTGATTATGCTCGAACGATGTGGTCGCGCAGTTCGTATTCCAGCGCGTGACGTACTTGTTTCATATGCTGCACAATCAACGGGAATTGGATTTGGTATGGGTCTGCGTGAGTTTTTCGATCAACTGGGTGCAATTATCGGTCCGCTGTACATCGCGCTTATGTGGTATGTTTCACATGATTATCGTATGAGTTTCGCGATGTTAGCGATGTCGGCCTTGTTGACCATGATACTTTTATATAAGGCGCTCTCGTCACGGATGGCGCATGAATTTGAACATCGCTCGCATGAATATGCCTCTCTTCATACTGCGCAGTTTACATCAGCATGGTGGTGGTTTTTGGGTGCTGTGGTGAGCCTTGGATGTGCAACGATCGATTTTCAATTGCTTGCATATCATATGCAGCATCGAGGTGTTATGGATGCAGGAATGCTTGCAATTTTGTATGGATGCGGCATGGCGATAACGGCGGTTGGAGCACTGGTATTAGGAAAATTATTCGATCGCTTTGGTCCCTATAGTATGATTGTTGTTTTGGTATTGGTGGTAGGATATTCGCCATTGATACTCTTTGGAAATGTTATGAGTTGTATTGCGGGCATGGTGCTTTGGAGTATTTTATATGCATGTCACGGATCATTTCTCGCAGCACTTGTTGCTCGTTTGGTGGCGCTTGATGCACGAGCAACTGCTTATGGTATATCAGGAGCAGCATTGGGGGTAGGCTGGCTCGTGGGTAGTTTATTACGCGGTTTTTTATATGAACGGTCATTGATTGGTGTCGCAATACTGTCATTGATTTTTCATGGTAGTTCTATAGTGTTATTTCTCAAAAGTTTTAGTCAATATGAGGGAAGATCAAGATGATGCTTGTTAATGTCAGAAGACTTTCATGCATTTTAAGCTTTTTAACTATTTTTATCATGCCATTGAGGGGTGCTATTGCTGCGCAGGGTGCACGCGAACACGGTGCGTATGATGTAATAAAGATATTTACTGATTGTGGTATTACTCGGTTTAGTCGGCATAATCAGTGCGATCATATAAAACGTTTGTTAAATGTGCGGCATTCATCGTGGAAAAATATTTTTGAATTTGTTGGCACCGTGTGGTGCACGAAGCATATTTTCACGGCGCCCGGTGTTATCGCGAACATGGTGTGTTTGAATGCAACATTGTGGGCATTTGGATGTGTTCAAGATTCTAAGATTTATATTTTTGATACGGCGACGAGGACCATTCAAAAAACTTTTAATCATGAAAAGGAAGTAACAACGCTGGCGACATTATCGCATAGGGTGCTCGTTTCAGCATCACATGATAATTGCGCAATAAAAGTGTGGGATGTTGTATCAGGTACCTGCGTTCCTATGGTAAAAAAAGATATGGTAAGTTCGCTCGCGGTTATTGGCGATACTACTGTTGCTTCAGGCAGTTATTCAAATGATATGAACCTTTGGGATATTAATTCTGGAAAGCGCCTTAAAGTATTCAGTTGTTTGAGTAGGGATGGCCATCATGATTGGGTTCGTTCTTTAGTTTCCCTTTCTCCAACAACGTTTGCATCTGGGAGTGATGATAAAACAATTAAAATTTGGGATATTAACAAGACGAAATGCCTGAAGACGTTAAAGGGGCATAATGACGATGTAGAAGCGTTGAGTGTTTTTCAGAATGGTGTTCTTGTCTCAGCGTGTGTCGATTCTTCTCTTAGATTTTGGGATGTGCCTTCTGGCAAGTGTATCAAGTGGTTAAAATGTGACAGGATATCGAATGACAACATTTGTCATCGAAGGACATCTCTGGCTATCTTATCTGATAATATTCTTGTTTCAGCAAATACCTTCACCAATGGCGCTACCTTTATACAGTTGTGGGATATTCAGGGAGATTGTATCCAACGGTTTTATGAGTCGGGTATCGGTACCCAAGGAGTATCTCTTTGCGCTCTCTCTGGTGGTGGATTTGTGTATTCGGTTGGTAATGATTTAAAAATTGGTAAAAATGTTATTGATGTTGCATGGCGTGATGTTCAGTATCCTGCATTGCATGTGCTTTTAGAGGCTCCCGCGCCGTCCATGGTGGTGCATGTTGTTTCAAGTGAGCAGTCAAAGAAACGCTGCAGGGGGCTCTGTGCTATCCTATGATAGTATCAACATGATATTAATAGATTCTTCAATATCCCATTTCTGTGTGATAGTATTTTACTCAGAAGTCTTCAACAGTTAATCTTGAAGGGTGACGCCGTGCGGTACGCCTGTGTATATGTGTTGATTCTGTTTACGGTACATTCTGTATTTTTAAAAGGGTCTGAAAGCAAAGAACAAAAGTATGAGCGCGGTGTGCTGAGTGCATGTAAAGCATCTACCAATATCAACAGAATGCCGTGGGATAGTGATAGACGATTAGGCTATACATTAAATGAGTATGTAAAATCAATGTGCCGCATATTGCGTATTACAAAATTTAGCAGAGCGATGCGTGGTGATGGTAACCAGTGTCAATCAGGTTGTTTGTTGGAGGTTCCTGATAAAATTTGGAAAGATATTTTTGCATACGCAGTCCATTGGGACCTTCGAGCTCAGCATGAAATTCCATCAAAAACAGGGCTTTCCTGCATGGCAGCGTGCGATACCAGATATGCGCTAGGGACTGAAAATGGCACCATTATGATATATGGCACAGGTGGTGGAACTGCTCCGGTTTCTGTGGAATGTGGATCTTATGTGACCCGACTGAAGTTTATGAACTCCAATCTCCTTGTTGCGTGTGGTGATGAGAAATTGACCGCTTGGGATTTGGAAAAAATGCAAAAGAACTCTGTTTATATTCAGGCTGAGGAATTCTGTGTGAGCGGTGATACTATTTATGCAGGGGCTGAAGATGGTTGTATTACTATTTGGAATCCTCCTAGCAAGATGTATGACCAGTTTTATGCTGATATGCGCGTTGAATTAGCATCGCTTGCAACCTTGGCGCCGGATAAACTTGCGATGGGGACTTGGGATGGAGAGATAAGAATAATTGATCTTAATTCCAGGAAATGTATCACATCGCTTCGAATTGCGGAAAATTGTCTTTTCACCTTTTATAGTGGTATAAGTGTTGGTTCAAGGCCTATTGTGACAGGAATCGTTCCGCTTTCTGATACGGTTATTGTGTCTTTGTCGGATGAAGGTTTTATAAGGATTTGGGATATTACCAATAGTGTCTGCGCAAAAAAAATAAAGCTTGCTATGAATGATATATATAAGCTGCATAGAATATGGCGCGATCAGATTGTTTTATCGAGTCCGAATGGCGGGTTTTTAGCATGTAATCTTCGTTCTCATAAGAAAGTAATGTTGTATTGCGATAGGCGGAAGGAATTATACAATTGGCAGGGAATTCTTCTGCCGCAGAGCGATTCGATAGTAACCTCTGGTGATACTATACTTCCGGATGGTAGCTATTCGACTGTGGTGTGCCAATGGCAATGTAATTGGCCATTGAAAGCATTGATGCTTTCTTCAGAGTATTGATGAAGGGCCGATTTTTACTATTGTGCGCAGTTATTTGAGGGTTTCCAGGAGTACTCATATCATGTTGGTTCGATTAAAGCGCGATAATATTTACTGTTTTTGCTCATCTGATATTCTATAAGTATGGTTTTATAAACAACGTTAGTGGAATAAGCATGTATCCTCAGCTCTTATTGGCTTCAAGTTCTCGTGGCCGTCAGGAATTGCTGCATGAAGCGCAGATTCATTTCAGGGTTATTGCTCAATATGCTGACGAGCGATCGTATTCCTGGGATATGCCTGTCGATCAGCTTGTACTTTCCCTTGCTGCGCTGAAAATGGAGCATGCGATATTTCCTGATGACATTACTGATAATACACTGTGCATTGTGACTGCTGATACATTAGTACAGGATTCTCGGGGTATTATCTATGGGAAGCCGGATAATAGTGAAGATGCGCGTGTCATGATACAGGCTTTGTGCGATGAAAAAGTCCGCATTGTTACCGGTATGCGTGTTGAACGGCGCACAAAAGATGGTGATGTGTGGGTCACCGATAAGGTTTATGAAGTTGTTGATGAAACATATGCAGTATTTGCAATACCCGAATCGTGGATTGCCTGGTTTATTGATCGTGCTGCTTCGGTGCATGTAGCGGGCGCGGTAATTTTTGATGGGGTAGGATTACGATTTGCACAGTATATGCAGGGGTCGCCTTCAACAGTACGCGGTCTTCCTATCTACCAGCTGCAGTTGGCATTGGAACAGCTGGGATTTTTTGAAGCGCATGTTGAGTAAACGATGAAACGCGGTTTTTATGCGCGTTAAGCATATGTTTAAGATGTAAATTAAGAAAAATGCAGGTACAAAGAATGATCATTAATTTGCGTTTCATGGCATACCCCTTCATGTATGCATACAATGCGGCAACTTTTTTAAGTGTCCTCAGATGTATTATGTACATATTGTGTTTCTGAAATTATTGTACTCTATTTTATAATTAACTTGCAAGAATGAAATAATTGAATTTTTAAAAATGGATAATGTAGGTGACATGATGAAGCTCTTAGAGGTTGTAGACATTAGTAAATCGTATGGAAAGCGTGAAGTTTTGCATAAGGTGTCATTAGATATACGCGCTGGTGAGGTTGTTGGATTATTGGGAGTTAATGGCGCGGGAAAAACAACATTGTCTTCAATTATTGCAGCGGTACATCATCCGACAACAGGTGATGTACGATATCGGGGGGTTTCATTATATGATAATGTTATTAAGTATCGTACTCATATAGGATATTGTCCTCAAAAAATTTCTGATGGAGTGGGATTTTTATCGATATATGAGCAGCTCTGGTTTGCAGGACAGTTTTTTAATCTTTCAAGCGATACGCTTCAAGAAAGAATTGACGCTGTGGTGAGTAGTTTTTCATTAAAAGATGTGTTACATCGCCCGCTTAATGAATTATCTGGTGGTTACCGACAACGTTTTGCGCTTGCGCGCAGTGTTATTCATAAACCTGATATTGTCATTCTTGATGAACCGACCGTTGCATTGGATGCTCATGTAAGAAGACAGTTATGGGATTATATTTGTATGATGCGAGCAGAGGGGGTTGCGATTGTATTGACGACGCACTATCTTGATGAGGCTGAATTTCTCTCTGATCGTATCTGTATTCTTCATCATGGCACGGTACAGTTTATTGGGGATCCGCAGGAATGGATACAGTCTGTAGCAAAAGAATCTTTGGAGGAGGCATTTTTACACATGTTATCAATAGAGCGAAAAGGTGGTATATGAAATTGTCTGAGTTGCGCGTATTTGCAATGCTTTTGTACCATGATGTATATATATTTCGGCATGTTGTGCTTGGTCGTTTTATTAACATTTGTGTTTGGGCAACGGTCAACACGGTTATAGCAAATTATGTATTTCCTGAACTTGGGATGCCACGGCAGTTCGGGGTGTTTTTTCTGGCGGGTCTTTTTGCAAGTATCGGTTTTTTTGAACTTTATGGAAAAGTTGCTGAGCTTGTGCGCGATATGACAGGGGACAGACCACTCTTGTATTATGCGACATTACCTTTGTCATTGCCACTTTTTGTTCTTCGCTTGGTGATGAGCGGTGCTTTGACATCAACTATCGTTGGTTTAGTGATACTTCCGGTAGGAAAGCTTCTTCTGGGAAATGGGCTCGATCTATCGGCAATTCGATGGGGGTACCTTTCTTGTATGATTGTGCTTGCGAATATTTTATATGCGGCGGCTGCGGTATTAATAGCGACGTTTATTCATCGTCTTGAAAATATTAACAATGTATGGATACGTGTCGCCTACCCGGTTTGGTTTATGGGATGCTATCAATTCTCCTACCAAGCGCTTAAAAATGCGCTGCCGAATGTTGCTTTTATCAATCTTCTCAATCCGGCAGTGTACGTTGTGGAGGGTGTCCGAGCAGCACTCATAGGGCAAGAGGGATTTTTACCGATTGAACTCTGTTGTGGGGTTGTTGCGAGTGCCGCAGTTATTTTTATAGTGGCAAGCATTATTTCCCTTCGCGCGCGTCTGGATCTTGTATAAAGGCTATCAAAACGCTTACGCATAAGGGCTCAGACTATCCTCTGTCGAGCTGATGAATTGCTGTGCGTAAAGCAGCATTTTTATTGAAAAATCGCTGTACTATGCCCTATGCTGACATATGAATGGTATCAAAGTTTGAGATACCGGGGGATAGTATGGGTATGCAGATAAATCAACTGATGAGTATATTGTGCGTTACTTTCATCGGATATCCAAATTGTGGGGCATATAATAAAAGTTATGTGCTCTCGAGAAAGCCATCGGTCAAGCAGTTAAGCCAGCAAATAATACAAGTAAGCGTCAAGGGGTTATTGCTGACGTCTGACCACTGGTGCCAGGTGCGGTCATGGTGGTTTGAATTGGTGCGATATCTCACACCTGCAATACGATCGCAGATGCGTCGGTATATAGAGGCGGGCAATACAATTTTCTCTGACGGTTCATGGATTAGGGAGCATTGTCTTGAAGATAGTGCTGTTGCACATGCGGCATATGAGTACCGTGATTCTGTGGTGAAGCCAGCGAGTGAGCATGAGACGTATAAATATCAGGCTGCTCAAATGCGGTGCTTAAATCATTCGGTTATCGTCATGGTGCTTCATGGAGTACATAAAGAAATTTCTCTCGATTATTTTGATAATCCTGGAGTGTGTGGATTTGAGCAGTGTTCGGGTGATGCATTATATGTACAGCGAGCGTATCAGGCATTATGGACCTGTATTTTACAGGAATTACACCGTTTGTTGCATGATGACAGCGTATAAAAGGGGCAGGGTTATGAAAAGGGAATGGAATATTAAATTACTTGTCATGCTGGGATTGTGTTCTGGCTTGAGCGACATAAGAGGGGCAAAACAAGAAACTCCTTCAAAGAAATCAGCCTTGAAACGTCATAATAAAGAAATTGCTCTGCAGTTTGCCAAGCTTGAGAAAAAATCTTCTCTGGATTTACTCTTTATTGGTGCTGATATACAAATGTTATGGGATGAAACGTATTCATTAATTAATAAAGGGCTCGTTTCGCCCCGTTCACATAAAAAACTTGAAAAAATGATGGATGCTCTCAAGAGTGCACAAGCTTCCCTCGTGATTGTCAGTCGTATCAGGGCTAAACAGCGTAAAGAAGATCGACAAAAAACTAAAAAATATGAAGCAGTTGTCAGTAAGTTGAATGAAATGATATTGCATCATATGAGCGTTGTTAAGAAAATTCATGCAACCTTATTACGCGAACCGTGCCAATCGTTATCATGTACCATTAACCGAGAAGCTCTTGAGCGCTTTTCGGAGGTTGTGCAAGCAGTACTTGAAGAGGCGCACAGCATCGTGCAAAAAGCAGGTATTGTGGTAGCTTATTCACCTAACCTCTCTATGAAAAATTTGCCAATCGGTAGCAATATTAAAAAGTAATTCCTTTCTCAACTCATCTGTTATGCCAAAATCATTGAAGAGATCAAAAGTTCTTTTCATGATGTGATCGATAGCTTTATTGTGCCCCATGTTTTTTTGATGAACGAGATGCGCAGTCCATAATGTTAAGGTACTTTGAATGCGTCTGGAGCAAATCGGGTGTGTCGAATTCAGGGCAATATCGTTTGCAATGTGGTATACCGTTTCTATGGTAGAGTCATTTTGTATGAGGAAATAGTCATGGTGGTCATTTGAGTAGGTGCTTGTAGAGAGTCATCTGGTTACTCAGCGACCCTAATTAACGGTTGGCTTGTGGGGGTGCCATTGGCGTAAGAGTTCTTTGCACAAAATCTCTTTAGGATCTTTGTCCGTATGCGTTAAAGCTTCGGTAGCCTTTGCGAGGGATCGAGAGAGGGCTTGATCGTGATGGTGGGACCGGTCAATGGCGTCCAGCGCGGGAATTAATACCCGATGAACTTCTTGTGCTGCGCCATGTTCAGCAATTGTTTCGTTCAGTAACGTGTCGAGAAGCATCAAAAAGGTAATCATGTGTTCATGAATTTTCTCAGGAATTTTTTCATCGGGTGACGATTTTACCACTATTTCGCGTGGTTCAATGTTTCCATGATCGATAGCATGTTTGATTATTTTTTTTAGCGATTCTTGTTCATGTTCTGCAAGCCACTGTAATAAGCGGATGAGTTCTTCGGAAAGTACGAAGAATGATGTTGCCTCAGATGATTTAGTGGCTGACATGGATCATTTCCTTACGTTAATTTTATAAAGACCATCTTCGAGATGTTGCGTATAATTTTTGCAGCGCAGCAACTCTTTTGTCAACCGAAGGATGTGTTGAAAACAGTTCGAGTGCGTCTTGCGATGAAAAAGGACATACAATAAACAGGCCTGACGTTGCAGATCGTACATTATCATGAGCGTTTAATGAGACATGTTCCGTATTGTTGTGCAACTTTTGAAGTGCCGATGCGAGTGCAAGAGGGTCATGGCATGCATGAGCTCCCATTTCATCAGCAAGGTATTCGCGCGATCGAGAAATACTGAGTCGGATGAGCATTGCAATGATCGGCATAAGGATTACGGTAATCAGCATACTTGCATGGGATTTTTTCTGAGACCTTCCCTCAAGAGATTCCCAAAAGAGCTTATGCTGTATCATGTTAGTGAGATATCCAATGGCGGTTGCAAGCGTTGCGGCCATCGTTGTAACAAGAATATCGCGATGGTAAATATGCGATAGTTCATGTGCTATAACGGCACGAATCTCGTGGGGGTCAAGGAGCTCTAAAATTCCTGTTGTAAAGGCTATCGATGCATTGCGAGGATTTCTGCCTGTTGCAAATGCGTTAGCAACGGGTGTTTTAATAAGCCACAGTTTTGGCATTGGCAAACCCATATGGTTGCTGAGTGATTGTACCATTGGTTCAATATCAGCATACTTTTTTGTATCAAAGGGCTGTGCTTGATAGAGAGATAGCACTATTTTGTCTGAGAAAAAATAGAGAATGCCATTGAATAATAAAGCAGAGCAACATGCTATAGTGAGCCCTGTCGTGCCTGCAATGAGATGACCAATGAGCATAAGAAGCCCAGCAAGTGCGGTCATAAGAATGACCGTTTTTCCTTTATTTATCAGCATCATGAGGCCCTTTCAACACAACAGGGAGCGGCTTTGCTGCCTGTTTGATTTGTGCGATTCTTTGTATATTTTTTTGAATGGCATCGCGATGAATAATAAGATCATCGCCCATTTCTTTCTGTGCGTGAACGAAGAGGGTGTTGATTTGAGACTGTAATACTTTTATTTTCTTTTGTAATTTCATAATCATTTCGACTCCGGCAAGATTGATACCCACTTCGTGAGTAAGATAGATAATCTCTTCAAGGCGATCGACATCTTCTTCCGAGAAAATTCGGGTGTTGCCTTCAGAGCGTTTTGGGCTAATGAGCCCCTCTTTCTCATAGAGTCTAATAGTTTGCTGATGGACCGAGAACATCTTCGCCACAGCAGATATTGAAAAATAGCCTTTTTTTCTTTTCATAAAGCACTCGCACTGAAATATATGTAATAACATAAATGACAAACGTGTCCTAATACAAAGTAGTATACCACAAGAAGTTCAGAAAATCATGTTCGGAGGAGAAGGGGTGATGATGAAGAATGGTTTTAAACATTAAATCTAATATGAACAATATCTCCATCCTGTACAATATAGTCCTGTCCTTCTGTGCGTATTTTACCTTCGGATTTGAGCTGTGATTCTGTTTTTACTGTTGCAGTGTCAGCATAGGCGGTAATTTCTGCGCAGATGAATCCTTTTTGAAGGTCGGTATGAATCTCTCCTGCTGCTTGGCGGATGGTAATTCCTTGGGGGATAGGCCATGCATGAACTTCCTGGGGGCCACAGGTAAAAAAAGTAATTTGGTTCAGTTGGCGATACGCTGCTGCTATCAGATGATTAAGGCTTGGTGTTGGTATGCCTAAAAGATTCATCATCTCTTGAGCCTCGGCTTCTTCTAATAATGAAAGTTCCTGTTCGAGTCGTGCTGAAAGGGGAATCACGCGATCCTTGCCGAATCGTGCAATGAGTGCGCGGTAATGCTCATTATTATGGTATGCCTGAGGGTTAATTTCGGCCTCACCCATGTTTGCAACAATAAGGTAGTTTTTTGACGAAAGGAGAAGATCGCGAGGAATATCGGGAGAATTATGGAACCTTTGTACTGTTGCGATATCTGAACTATTCAGTGCTGCGAGAACGGTGGTGAGGGTTTTTTCCTCTCGTTCAAGAGCGGCAAGTTCTTGTGGATTATTCCGTGCTTGTTTCAGGAGCCCTTCTCGCTTGGCGTTTCGCTTAGTGATGCTTTCAATGTCTCTCAAGATGAGTTCAGTCGTAATGATCTCAAAATCACCTAAAGGATCAAGCGCGTCGTTTCTGATAATATCCTGATCTTCAAAGCAGCGAATAACATGAATAATAAGGTCTACTTCACGAATATTTGCGAGAAATTGATTTCCGAGCCCTTCTCCTCGAGCTGCTCCTTTTACGAGCCCTGCTATATCAACAAATTTCATCGTTGCGGGAATGATTTTTGAAGATTTATAAAAATTTTTAAGAATAGCGAGTCGCTCATCGGGGACAAAGGTGATAGCGACATGGGGATCTATGGTGCAAAATGGATAATTTTCTGCGGGGACAGATGATTTGGTGAGAGCGTTAAATAACGTTGATTTGCCGACGTTGGGAAGGCCCACGAGACCTGCGGTTACTTGCATACAAGCTTTCGTTGGAGGAGATTACCATCTCGAGAGAGAGCTTCCCCCGAGATGGTTTAATGGAACTGATTATTCTTTTATTTCTGCTTCAAGCGGTTCTTCTGGGGATGATTCTTCTTGCGGTGATGATGATTTGAGCTTCATTGCTGCTTCGAAAAGAGGTTGCGTTGCTTTGAGGAAGTCGTCAGTTGCTTTTTGCAGCGCTTGAGGATCTTGCTCGTGTTCGCTAGAAGCTGTCTTTGCTTGTTCGATTGCTGTTTCAGCATTTTGAACGACTGTTGCATCAAGCTTGTCGCGATGCTCTTGAATGGTGCGTTCAGCTTCGCTTACCATGCCATCAAGACGATTTTTCTTTTCGATGCGTTCTTTAGTAGCAATATCTTCTGCTTCATGCTCTTGTGCTTCTTGCACCATGCGGTCGATCTCAGATTTGTCTAAACCGCCGCTTGAAGTGATGGTAATCCTTTGCTCTTTGCCTGTTCCTTTATCCAATGCAGAAACATTGACAATACCATTGGCGTCGATATCAAAAGTAACTTCGATTTGCGGTACGCCACGTGGTGCAGGTTTGATGCCTTCAAGTCGGAATAATCCCAACTGTTTATTATCTTTGGCTAGTTGGCGTTCGCCTTGTACAACGCGAATATCAACAGCAGTTTGATTATCTTCAGCGGTACTAAATGTCTGAGACTTTTTCGTTGGAATTGTTGTATTTCTTTCGATAAGACGTGTCGCTATTCCGCCCATTGTTTCGATGCTGAGAGAAAGGGGGGTTACATCGAGTAGTAAGATGTCGCGTACCTCTCCTGCAAGTACTGCGCCTTGGATTGCTGCGCCTACTGCAACAACCTCATCCGGATTTACCGAACGGTTTGGTTCTTTTTGGAAAAAGTCTTTTACGAGTTGTTGTACCTTAGGAATACGCGTCGATCCTCCAACGAGAATAACCTCATCGATGTCCTGTGGAGACAGGTCGGCGTCTGATAAAGCTTTCTTGCAAGGTTCCATCAATCTTTGAAATATTGATGTACACAGAGACTCTAATTTTGCACGGGATAACTTAAGTGTAAGGTGTTTCGGGCCGCTGGAGTCTGCGGTAATGTACGGCAGATTAATCTCTGTTTCATGGAGCGTTGAAAGTTCAATTTTTGCTTTTTCTGCAGCTTCTTTGAGACGTTGTAAGGCCATTCGATCTTTTGATATATCAATGCCGGTATCTTTTTTAAATGAGTCGATAAGAAATTGAACAAGTGCCTCATCAACATCATCGCCCCCGAGGCGTGTGTCCCCATTGGTTGCTTTTACTTCAATGACTCCGTCTTGAATTTCAAGCACTGAGATATCAAAGGTTCCACCGCCAAAGTCGAATACCGCTATCGTGCCGTTCTTTTTCTTGTCCATTCCGTACGCTAGTGCGGCTGCAGTTGGCTCGTTAATGATTCTTTTTACTTCAAGTCCCGCAATTTTACCAGCGTCTTTTGTAGCTTGTCTTTGCGCATCGTTGAAATAGGCAGGGACGGTAATAACGGCCTCTGTGACTTTTGAACCAAGGTAATTTTCTGCGGCTAACTTAAGCTTGCTGAGCACGGCTGCTGATATTTCTTGAGGAGTATACTCATTTCCCAGGCTGTCCACCGTTACATCACCATTTGCTTTCTTAACAATGTGGTAGGGCATTTTTTTGGCATCATTTGCTATCTCTTCATAGCGACTTCCCATGAACCGTTTAATCGAGTATATAGTATTCTCTGGGTTGGTAATCGCTTGGCGCTTCGCCACGATTCCTACGAGCCGTTTTCCATCTTTGGTAAAAGCGACGACCGAGGGGGTTGTATTTTGGCCCTCTTCGTTGGGGATAACTTTTGCAGCCCCACCCTCCATGACTGCCACAACGGAATTTGTAGTTCCTAAATCTATTCCAATTATTTTTTTCATATTCTTCTTCACCCTTCTTTAGCCTGTTTCTCCCACTCTCGCTTATTTTTATACAGTAAACTCTATTCCTTGTCAAACTCCACTCACATAACTTGAGTCCCCCTCACTCAACCCCACCCCCGCTCTTCTGCGTTTTCTGAGCCCTATTCTATTCTTTGCTCAGAGGCGACTAGTTCATACACGGTAAGAAGGGTGAGGTATTCGAAGGGGGACGTCGATAAGGGCTGAGAGGGGTCTGATAACTATGCAAGGAAGTTTCAGAAGAGAATTAGGGCTGTGTTGGGGAGTCTATTTTTAGAAAGGAGGAATGGTTTCTACCCATAAACAGGTTTCATGATATGCTGCAGTCAGCAAGCGTGCTCATCTATCAGCAGCTTTCTTGTTAAGGAGCTGTCATGTTTGAGCTGAATGATCAGGTTGTATATCCCGGGCATGGAGTTGCGCGTATTAGTGATATTGTGGAACAAATTGTAGAGGGAAGCAGCATTAAGTTTTATGAGCTTTCATTTGTTAATCAAGGAACGACGATCCTTGTTCCTGTTCACCATGCTGAACAGGTGGGGTTAAGGAGCCTCAGTTCTCAGGAGCACATTATGGATGCGCTGCATGTTATCGCACAGCCATCGAAGAAGATTCATCATCATGAGCTTTCTGCGAGCAGCTGGAATAAGCGTAATAAACAGTATCAACTGAAACTTCGCAAAGGTGGTCTTGTGGAGCTGTCGGAGATTTATCGAGACCTCCGCTTTATACAAACGCAAAAAGAGCTTTCCTTTGGAGAGAAAGCACTATTACAAAAAACGGAATCGCTGCTTGCTGAGGAAATAGCATTGGTTCAAAGAAGAAATGAACAGGCAACCGTTGCAAAAATTCGATCGCTCTGTCGTCAGCCTCAAACAAGTCTTTCTTGATAAGAGACTCATAGCCGTAAAACTCGCTGAGTAAATGATAGTTTTTATTATTTTGATATACTAGTTTTCAATATATGAGCGCATCATTAATAGTGTACGTAATAATGAAAAAACCACAGGCTTGTCCCTTTATTCTCATTGTCGGTCCGACCGGTGTTGGAAAGAGCTCTTTTGCAACACAGCTTGCTGAGCGACTTGATGGTGAAATTATTAACGCTGATATGGGACAACTCTATGAGCCATTAACAGTAGGGACTGCGAAGCCATCATGGAAATCGGAGAAAGTTCCTCATCACGGCTTTGATATCCTTCACAAGCCGTGTGACTATAACGTAATACAATATCGATCCTTTGCTGAGAAATGTATAAAAGAAATAACATCTCGCAATAAAGTTCCTTTGATCGTAGGCGGATCATGTTTTTATTGGAATGGACTTTTTTTCCCCCCTCAAGATTTTAATGATTATCAAAAGCTTCAAGGGGAACATTTAACCGCGCCTTTTGATTATACAGGCTCAGAAGAGGTATCATGGGAGCTTCTTAATACGATAGATTCTGAAAGGGCTCAGGAGATACACTGTAACGATGTATATCGCATTACTCGGGCAATTAACCTTTGGAGGAGCTCTGGGCGTAAACCATCTTTATTGAAACCCCAGTATCATCCGTTAAGACAGAATTTTCTCATTATTGCGGTGAGTCGGCCGAAACCTGAATTAAATGAGCGCATTGATATGCGTGTTGATGAAATGTTGTCTCTGGGGTGGGTCAATGAAACGCAAAGTTTGGATGCTTCTTGGAAAGAATTTCTTCTGCGCAAGAAAATAATTGGCTATGACGATATTATTATGCAGGAGATCGACGCTCATAGCATTACTCGTTCATGTGTGGATCGTATTAAGCAGAGGACGAGGCAATATGCACGCCGTCAGAATATTTATTGGAAATCGTGGAAGAAAAAATTTGAGTTAAAAGCAAATGGTCATCAAAGATATTGTGAACTCTCCTTGACTTTGTCATCATTTGATTTATACCTAAAACAACTCAATCCAATCTTTAAAGACTTAGGGGTAGCCTTGCTATGACAGAGCGCACCAATGAACATGTTCGCAATACGAAAAACATAAAAGGGATAGTCCTTATCATTATGTTGATGGGGTTCAGTATAGCGTTTTCCTTTGTTGCAGGATATTATTGGTCGCGACGTACGCTTGCGGAAGATTTTTTGCAACTTTACTTGCAAGATGAGCTTTCTGACAAAGTATCAGCTGCATTTTATGCTCGAGACGATGAAAGTGGCGGCAGCGATAATAGTGACAATGAAGAATCAGATCGTGACCAAGAACCTGAGTCTTCGGGAGAAGCGGTAAGTTCTGCCCATGATACAAGTTTGCATTCTTCCGACGTTACGCTTCAGTCAGAAAATGCTTTGTCATTATGCAAGCTCTACCAAGCGATCCTTATCGGATTTGGAGAGGCGCGAAGTGCTGAGCGTTATATTTCGAAGCTTGCGCGTGATGGTATAGAGGCCCGCGTTGTTAAGAGAACAGGCAAGAATCGAAGAGGCCGAGAGGTTACATGGTATCAAGTTGTTACTAAGGCTATGACGTTTGATGAAATTTCTCAGATTGTCCTTCGTTTGAAAAAATCTGATCGCCTTGAAGGGGTTATGATCACAGAGGTAGAGATGGGATAACGTTATAAAAAATAAACAATATACAATGAAGTGAAAGGTACATCAATGGCTGAACGAGCATCATCTGGGGCAATGAAAACAATTTACTTAGTTACCGTTGCATCTATGATTGGAGCATCACTTCCTTATTTTTGGAAGATGTTTCGTCACAACTCAAACACCGTTATGACGGTCAATGGGGTTGATATTACCGCGCTTGAATATGTACATGCGGTTCATAAAGAGCGTGTCCTTTTGGCGGCGATGCAGGATCGTTTTGGTGCATATTATGAGCAGATGCTTAAATTTATGGGTAAATCAGAAAATGTTGAGGCCAATGTACTGGAACAGCTTATCATTCAAAAGCTCTTAATCTGGTATTCAAAACGCATGGGTATTGTTTTGTCCCCTGAGTTTGTTGGTCACGAACTTCGCTTAACGCGCATTCTTTATAGTGTTTTGGGAGAAATTATTCCGGGGAATATCGTTACTGAGCAAGGAATAATCGACTATGATGCGCTTCCTTTGTTCTTGCAAAGGCAGGGGCTTACTATGACACAGTTTGAAGCGATGCTCGATGATCACTTGCTGATAGCAGAATCAATTCGATTAATACGCGGTGCACATGTTGTGAGCGAGTCAGAGCGCAAGCTGTTGCTTATCCCAAGAACCAGTACTCGTTCTTTTTCTGCTGAGCTTATTCCGCTCGAACCTTTCATGAAGCAAGAGCAGAAAAAATCGATAGATGAGGCGGCTTTGCAGGGTTATTTTGATCGTAAGAATCGTATGGAACGAAGTTATTGGTCGCCCGAGCGACGCTCAGGAACTGTATTAACCTTTAATGGAGACACATTTCTTAAGAGAGAAGAGGCAAATATTGCTCAATCGGAGCTTAAGGAATCCCGTGAAAAAATATTTGAGAAGGCTTTTAGGCTCGAAGCAGACCAAGTCCTTTTTGGCAAGAATGAAGATAATGTAAGGCGCTTTATTGAAGACAATCTGGGGAAGAAAAGTCATTTAGCAAAGCTGACGCAAGAAAAAGGCAGCTCTGACCCGCTTGTTGCAGTCTTATTTGAGCTTGAAAAACCAGGAACGCGTATAGCATTTGTTAAAGGGATGAAAGGATACATTATTCAGTTGGATGAAATTCATCAGCCAGAGGAACGCTCATTTGAGTTCGTTAAAGAGCGTGTTATAGCGGACTATCAAAGGGATCAGGCGATCAAAGCATTAAAAGATGCGATTCGTGACCATACTATTATCGAAACGGTTAAAAAGACCTTTGAAATGAAGCCCGATACTCATCAAATGCCGCCGGATGTGGCACAATTTGGGGTTACTGCATCGGGTATAAAGCGATTGGTTGCCGTTGGGCAAGAATTGACAGGGTTTGGTGCTCAGGGGGAATATCGTATTCGTCTTGAAAAGGTATCTGAGCCATCGCAAGAATTTATTGCTAAACTCGGTGGCAAAGCGGCTCTTGATCGCATGCTTGATCAGTCATCAATGGACCTTATCGTTCGTCAGCTCGTTGCGTCTTTACGCAATCATGCTATACTTTCTGATGTACAGTTGAAGGCCTCATGAATCTAAAAGAACAGGTAATACGTGGAAGCAGATAAAGCAATGCGCAATGATAGCGCAGCGCGTAAAAAGGCGCTCGAAATAACATTTGGACAAATTAAAAAGGCGTGGGGAGATGGAGCAATAATGCTCCTCGGTGATAAGCCTGAGCAGGATTTTGCGTCGATATCGACCGGTTCGATTCAGGTCGACCATGCGATTGGGATTGGCGGCGTTCCGCGTGGAAGAGTCATAGAGATTTATGGCCCAGAGGCCTCAGGAAAAACAACGCTTGCGCTGCAAGTTATCGCGGAGGCGCAACGCAAGGGCATGACGGCTGCGTTTATAGACGCTGAGCATGCGCTTGATCCTGTATACGCTCAGAAGTTGGGTCTCAATATTGACGATCTTATCATAGCGCAACCCGATTTTGGCGAGCAAGCTTTGGAGATCGCCGAGCTTCTTACACGGTCAAACGTTGTTGATGTCATTGTGATAGACTCTGTAGCGGCTCTTGTTCCAAAAGCTGAGGTTGATGGTGAGATGGGCGATACGCATGTGGGTCTCCAAGCGCGCTTAATGTCACAGGCTCTTCGAAAATTGACTCCTATCGTTCACCGCTCAAATACCTCATTAATTTTTATTAATCAGATTCGTCAAAATATTAATGCGATGGCGTTTGCCAATAAAGAGGTAACTCCTGGTGGAAATGCACTAAAATTTTATGCCTCGCTGAGAATTGATGTTCGTCGTATTCAGGCGATCAAAGATAAACAGGGCCTTCATCGTGGAAACCGCGTTCTTGTTAAAATTGCAAAAAACAAAATGGCTCCTCCTTTCAAAAAGGTTGAGGTAGATCTTATATTCGGTGAGGGAATCTGTAAGATTCTTGACTTGATTGCTGTTGCACTTGAAATAGGGGTTCTGAAACAATCAGGTTCATGGTTTTCTATGGTTGATAGCCAGGGTGAAGAGCGTCTTTCTCAGGGAAGAGAACAGTTATTGGGGCTCCTTAAAGAAAAACCTGATATGCATGAGCGCATTTCGCGGGCAGTAAAACAGAGTCTTGAAACGCCTGCTTTACGCGATCGCATTACAAGTATACGAGAATCGTCATCAGATCGAGAAGGGTAATAAGTCATGGCAGATCAGCATCAAACAGCACGCGAGCCGATTATTTTAATCAACGAAAAAATTCCCTATAAAGTTGTACAACTGATTTCTCATGATGGGAAAAATCTTGGGCGTGTCACCCGTGAAGAGGCATTACGCCTTGCCCGCGAAGAGGGACTTGATTTGGTTGTACTATCAGAAAAAGAAGATGGCCCTATTGCGAAAATCATGGATTTTGGGCGTGCTCTCTATGCAAAAAAGAAGCAGCAATCATCTGCTCGAAAAAAACAACGAGTTATTCAGGTTAAAGAGCTCCAGCTTGGGCCTAAGATTGGTGATCATGATTTTGAAACAAAGATGCATCGTGCGGTTGAATTCCTTAATGATGGCAAGCATGTTAAAATAGTGATTAATTTTCGCGGGAGAGAAGTGCCTACGCGGGATGTTCGTGGCGCAGAAATGTTTGAAAAAATCGATGCGCATTTCGATCGTGCGTTTGGTGCAACCATTCAACGAGAGAAAGACGCAAAGGCAGTGACCAGTTGGTCACGTGTTTATTATTTAAAATGATCATTGGGTGAGGGATTATGGCAGTAAATAGAGTGAGAAAGCGGCATACAGCTGCGATGAAACGATTTAAAAAGTTGCCGAGCGGTTTGATTAAAGCGTCTCACCAAGGACGACGTAAAAAATTAACACACAAGACGCGTGCTCGCAAACGAGCGTTGCGTAAGCCATTTTACTTGTCAGGTGGCGATTACCGTCGGGTAGCAAAAGTTATCTAAAAAAAATTAAAATAGTAGAGGTAGGAACATGACACGAGTGAAGCGTGGGACAGTAGCCCACAAGCGACATAAAAGACTCTTTAAAAAAACTAAGGGGTTTTGGGGGCAGCGCAAGAATGTCTATAAACGCGCTGCAGAAACATTGGTACGTGCTGGTGCATTTGCTTATACCGGTCGAAAATTAGAGAAGCGAAACATGCGCAGGCTCTTTATCACCCGTATTAACGCGGCTGTAGAGCAGTATGATTTATCCTATAATGAATTTATGCATAGGCTTAGCGGGGCTCATATTCAGCTCAATAGAAAGATGTTAAGTCAGCTGGCTATTTTGGATCCTGCTGCTTTTGAAACACTGGTCACCCTAACATCTCCGCAGAACTCTTGACACCCCATCTTCTTCATCGCTAGGTTGAGGAAGGTACAATATATACAACATATACAGGTGGTGTAGGTATAAGGAGATGCGGATGGAAGCTTTAACGGTCCTTGAGAAAAAAGTAAGCATTCTTGTTGAACTTGCAAAACGTCTAAAAGAAGAGAATGCTCAGTTGCAGTCTGAGCGAGCCTTGCATCGTGCGCAACTTGAGACTTTGGAGAGAGCGCTCTTAATCGCAGAAGAACGAAGTAGAGAAATTGGTTTGACAACGGTTGCCGTCGATGAGCTTATTAGGCACATCGATCTTTTTGTTGAACAAGAGGTAGTTGGTGCATCCGAATCACTCAACATCGAATCAGCCTCATGATTACACCAAAACGCATCGTTGTCTCTATTTTAGATGAACAACTGCATTTGATTACTGATGAGGATGAGCGCGTTATTCATAAAGCATCGCGTACCGTTGAGGATGTATTCCGAGAAGTGCAATATGCTGCCAATGGCGGCGATGTCCCACACCATCATATAAGTCTCCTCTCCGCGTTGAGAATTTCTCTTGATAGTCTTTTGAGATCCCAACAGTTGACACATTGTCAAGAGCGCATTGCTATTCTTAATAATGTTATTGATGATGCTTTAAAATCACTGCCTCCTAAGCTTTCAAGCTGAAAGATTGTTTTTCATCCACACTCCATACCCAAAACTCCTGCAAAAAGCATTAAGGAGTAATGATGATAATGGATATGACGCTTTGGTTAGTGGTTGTACTCTATGCTGCTGGGTTTTTCTTTGTAGTATGGGCCTATCATTACCGTCGTTATGCGCAACGTATGGTCGATGAATCGCTTCGTCATAGTGATATTCTCAAAAAAGAACAAGAGGCTGAACGAAGAGAGTCGTTAGCGCGTTTAAAAGATGAACTTCACAAAAAAAGAGTAGATACTTCGGCTGTCATTCGCAAAGAGCAGCTTGAGATTGAACGACTACAATCTTCATTAAATGCGCGTCATGATAAGCTGCGCGATCGTGAAGTTAAACTTGATGAATTGCAACAAACGCTTCAAAACAACGAGCGTTCCCTTGCGCGTCTCTCAGATCAGCTCCGCATGAATGAGCAGAAAGCAAAAGCGCTCAGTGAAGAGCTCATGATAAAACTTGAAAATATTTCGTGTCTGACGAAAGAAGATGCCCGAAAAATCTTATTGAAAAATCTCGAAGAAGAGACTGTCTTATCAAATAAAAAATGGCTGCAAAAAGTTGAAGATGAAACGCGCAAAACGGCAAAAGATCGTGCAGCGAATATTATTATTAATGCCATGCAGCGTCATGCCATTGATCAAGTCGCTCCTCACTCTTCACATATTATTCATTTACCCCATGAAGAAATGAAGGGACGAATTATCGGTAAAGAGGGGCGCAACATTAAAGCGCTTGAAATGGCTACCGGTATGGAATTTATTATCGGTGAAACACCTGAAACTATTACTATTTCCGGATTCAATCCTATTCGTCGTGAAGTTGCGCGTCGTTCTCTTGATAAGCTGATTAAGGATGGACGAATTAATCCTACGCGCATTGAAGAGACCGTGCAACAATGTGAACGTGAAATTGAAACGGCTATCGGAGAATATGGGCATAATGTGGTGATGGAGTTCAATCTTCAAGGAGTTAAAGACGAAATTGTTATGCTTCTTGGTAAGCTTCATTTTAGAACCAGTTTTTCACAAAATGTTCTTTCACATAGCATCGAAGTTGCGCGATTCGCTCGTATTATTGCTGAAGAATTAGGCTTGCCAAACCCTCAGATAGCCTTGCGTGGTGGTCTCCTCCACGATATTGGTAAAGCGCTTTCTGCTGAGGTTGAAGGGCCTCACGCATTGCTCGGTGCAGATATAGCAAAGCGATGTGGCGAAGATGCGCTTGTGGTGAATGCCATTGCGGCGCATCACCATGAAGTTCCCTTCGAGTCAATTTATAGCCCTATTGTGGTGATCGCAGATATGCTTTCTGCTGCGCGTCCTGGTGCCCGCAGAGAAACATTATCAACCTATATTAAGCGGCTTGAGAAATTGGAAGAGTTGGCAACATCGTTTGATGGCGTGAAAAAAGCATACGCTTTACAAGCAGGTCGTGAAATTCGGGTTATTGTTGAAGAACAGCAACTTGATGATGATCGTGCACTGTTGCTTGCGCGCGACCTTGCTCGTAAAATCGAAGAACATATGGACTTTCCGGGAGAGATTAAGGTCAATGTCATTCGTGAAAAGCGCGCCATTGAATATGCACGATAGGAGTATACGAAATGCGCATTATTTTTATTGGGGATGTTGTTGGTGAGCCGGGCGTTGCCATGCTCATGCAGTCACTGCAACAGTTACGAGAATCATATAAGCCCGATGTTATCTTAGTCAACGGTGAAAATGCAGCTTCCGATGGAAGGGGGATAACTCCCCCTTTAGTACGACAGTTTATTGATGGTGGTATTGCGCTGATTACGTCAGGAAACCATATATGGGCGAAAAAAGAGATTGTGGACTATTTAGCCAGTGGGGCAAAAGATCTCCTTCGACCTGCCAATTTCCCGGGCGAATGTCCCGGAAGTGGCGTTGGTATCGTTACCCTTCCTGACGGAAAAAAGCTGGGAGTTCTCAATGTCATGGGGCGGGTTTTCATGCATGATCAACTTGACTGTCCTTTTCGTACCGCATCATCAGCACTCACCTATCTTCGCAACGTAACCCCGTATATTTTTGTGGATTTTCATGCGGAAACGACATCAGAAAAAGCGGCGCTTGCCTACTATCTTGATGGGAAAGTAAGCGCGGTGGTCGGGACACATACTCATGTGCAAACAGCTGATGAGCGAATTTTACCAAATGGGACTGCGTATATTACCGATGTTGGGATGGTTGGCGCGCTTCATTCATCATTAGGTATGAAATCAGAGATTATTATCAAACGATTTCTTTCTCAAATGCCCATGCGGTTTGCGGTCGAACAGCAAAAACCCTGGATCCTCTGCGCAGTATTTATTGAGATTGATCAATCGGGGAAAGCAGTTAAGATACAAAGAATTAAGCTCGAACAGGTGTAGTACTTTTATGAAAGACCACTGAGATCTTTTTAGAAATTTTGTTATATTTAAATAGTATATATTTTAGATTTTGCAGTGCTTTTCACTATATACTGTCTTTCAAATAATTAATCGGTGGGAGCTTTTTTATGATGATGGCTAGAATATCAATATTCATATTGAGTGTGCTATCAATTGGTGTTATGTATGGCGGTGATACGCCAGAGTGCCGCAGTTACTTTTCCGGTAATAGTCTTTATACATTTACGGAATATGATGCTAAAAAGCATAGGAATGACCTATGGGCAATTTTACATGAACCTTTGCATGGCAATATGCTCTGTTATCATGAATTACGTTCTGATGAGGATGAAACTGCGGAGGCTATAATGCAGGATATTGGTTTATCAGCAGAAGATCTTACTATAGTAGCGCTTCAAAAAACTGCACGCGTTGCTGGTTTTATCCATTGGAATCCTGTGCGCAGTCAAATTATCTATCTTGCTGTTGGCAAACAGCATCAAAGAACAAGACTGGGATCTGCGTTAGTGGGTGGGACTTTACGATATCAAAAGAAATTTGGTGCTCCTAATGTACATTTGGCTACGCATACTCAAAATATTATTGCTCAGAACTTTTATAAAAATATTGGCTTTCACGTCACGCCTATGGTTTGCTTCGAAACAGGCGATTTGCTTAGTGCTCAGGTCTTAGAAGAATACAAAAAAGAATTCAATAACCCTTCTTGGTTGATTATTAATGAGCCGAGCGCCACAAAAATAGGTTATTTAATTCAACATAACATAGAAGTCACGGGAGAAACCTGTTTAGCTGTTTTCAAAGACTTACAAAAGAACGATGTATCACGTATTGGTCTGAACATTTTGCCGCCATCATCAGTATGGTCAATTTTGGGATCAACAAGTAAGCTGCTTGCTCTTGGCGGAGCAGCCTTAAGCGGTGCTTGTACAGCAGGATATGCACCCCATTTTATACAACAAAGATGCCGATGGGTATACGGTCTCACCGCACTCGGTGCAATTGGCTATGGAGTAACTAAAATAGCAGCGCGAAGCAAATGATTACATAATCGTTATCTCCCTGTTGTTTGCTTGCTCCTGGGCATCGAGTTGAGGTGGTTGTGAGTTTTAAATAGTATACCATTGGCAATCTTGCGATCCTTTGGAGAAGATCTGAAATTGACACAATATTCGATGTGCAGCTTGCTTTAATTTAAGGTACACTTACATATTATTATGTAAGGAGATATATGAAACACAAACTGCCCGATATTAACCAGGAATTTTCAGAGTGGTACCATGAGATTGTTGCGCAGGCAGAGCTTGCCGATCATGCTCCCGTCCGTGGTTGTATGGTTGTACGCCCGTATGGCTGTGCACTCTGGGAACGTATTCAAGCGATTGTTGATCAAAAAATTAAGGCGACCGGTCATCACAATGCACTCTTCCCCCTTTTCATTCCCGAATCATTCCTGAAAAAAGAGGCGGATCATGTTGCCGGATTTTCTCCCGAATTAGCGGTCGTCACTCATGCGGGTGGTAAAGAGCTTGAAGAGCCCCTGGTGGTCAGACCAACTTCAGAAACGATTATTCACTATATGTTTGCACGCTGGCTAACCTCATGGCGCGATCTTCCTTTAAAAATCAATCAATGGGCAAATGTCGTTCGGTGGGAAATGAGACCGCGCGCCTTTTTACGGACAACAGAATTTTGGTGGCAAGAAGGACATACCGCACATGAAACGGCAGAAGAGGCTGACGAAGAAACCCATCTAATGATTAACGAATATCGTGATCTCATTGAAAATTATTTAGCAATTCCCGTTTTTTGCGGCAAAAAATCTGAAAATGAAAAATTTGCCGGCGCGCTCATGACTTTGACTCTTGAAGCAATTATGCCCGATGGAAAAGCGCTGCAAATGTGTACGTCACATCGTATTTCTCAAACATTTGCCCATGCCTTTGATATGAAATTTCAAGATCGTCAGGGGGCATTGTCTTATCCCCATTTAACCAGTTGGGCTGTTACGACGCGCGCCATTGGTGCATTGGTGATGGCGCACGGAGATCAAAAAGGATTGGTCATACCACCACGCATCGCACCGATTCAAGTGGTTATCATTCCTATCAGCAATGATGCCAACCGAACCGTTGTCATGGAATATTCTCTTGCACTGAAAAAGCAGCTCGATGAAGCTGGTGTTCGTACACAGATTGATTACGATGAACAGAAAACGCCGGGTGCAAAATTCTATCACTGGGAACTTCGCGGCATTCCGCTGCGGATTGAAATCGGTCAGCGTGATATTGAGAAAAATGCAGCGACAGTGGTAGAACGGGTTGAGGGCAAGAAGCAAAGTGTCGGTATCGATGGTATTGTTGATATGGTACAAAAAACGCTTGAAGCGACACAGGAAATACTTTTTCGACGAGCACAGGAGCGTCGCGCTGGTCAGGAGATGGTTGTCGAAATGCTAAACACTATTATCAGTCGTATCGAAAATCATCGCGGTTATTTTAAAACGAGTTGGTGTAAAGAGTGCAATTGTGAAACGGTGTTGAAAGAACATAAGGCGTCGATTCGGTGTCTGCTTGATACGCCTCCTACTTACGCTTCTTGTTTCTCATGCGGCAAGGACAGTATAACCGATATTATCGTTGCACGTTCTTATTAATTTTAGTTTTCCTGCTATAATTTTATCGGCAACTATTTGTTGAGTTGCAGGTGTTTTTTGAGTTCTCTATTATACAAAGTGGGATATTATGAAAGTAAGTCGAATAGTGCTTGTTGCATTGAGTATGCAGGGTATTGGTTTAACCGCAAGAGAAAGTCCAACGCAAAAGATTGAACCAAGTAATCGTGATGCGCACAATCAACGTACAGCGGATAAAACTTCTGAAATTAATGTGTGCCCGCGCGATTTTCTTACAGACTTGGGAGTTGGCGTGGCTCTTGCGGTACCCGCAATATTAGGCGACAAGGCCCCAAAGGTTAGCTTTATAAGCCTTTCCGGGGGCGTTGTCGCCTTTCTAACGGGATTGGATGCGAGTGTTGAAAAATCTAAAAAAGGAGACAGGAGAGCCGTTGGTGTACAATTTATTACAACTCTAGCAGGATTTGGAATAACACACTTGATAGCGTATCAGCTCGGATACAAAGTAACCACCGGCTAATAACATTTCGACCGATATTATCGTTGCACGTTCTTATTAATTTTGTATAATAAATATGCTGGTATACAGCGAGATTCAAAAGTCTTTTACAAAAAGGAACAATAATGAAAAAGTATCAAAGGTTAGTATCCGTCTTAATGATTACATTGAGCGGTATCATATTGTCGGGGGAACCCACAAAAAATATCAACAAGAATGACAAGAATCCTCGAGAAGTACAAGGAATGCCCTCTACCAAATTAGCAGGCATTCTCCAAGATACTTCGGGCAATTGGATTTATGCAGAAAGCAGACAGATTATGGGCGCATTTGCGGCTGGATTTGTTGCTTCAGTAAGCGTAAAGACTATTGATCTTACAGGCACGAACCCTGATCGGAATATTCCGGGAATTATTGGTTTGCTCGGAGCAGGCGGTCTCGGAGCATACTGTGTTGGTAAGGGGCGTGAGCAAGCTCTCACTAAAGCGGAGAGCGATTGGGATACATTGCGTGCAGGTTCTGTGGCCGCTATTGCTGCAAGTCTCGGTTATGGCGCGGGCACAATTTCTGCGTTGGGGCTTCAAATGCTCTTCACTAAAATTGCTGCTCATACAAAGACTTCATAGTATTAAAGCCTCTCGAGGCTCTTTTGTTTGCGCTCATTGACGTAATAGTGGCATACTAGCAGTAGTACAAAAACTAAAGATTATGATGCGCTGTGATGGAAATGCCAATAAAGCCTTCTCAAAAAAAATCTATATCCTTAATGATAACGCCTCAAATGATTAATGCATTTGAGGCGTTTCTTGCTACGCAACGCTGTGTCGCTTCCAATACGTATGCTGCCTATGTTCGTGATCTTCGACAACTTAAAGCATTTAGCGACACGCACAAAAAATTGCAACCGCGTGAACTTTTTATGCAATTTCGTGAGCATTTATATGATGCCGGAGTCAGTGCGCGCAGCATTGCACGAAAATTATCGGCTTTTCGCTGCTTTTTTAAATTTATGCGAGAGCGATTTCCTCGTAAAATGCCCGAAAACATTTTAGATCTCATGGGTCATATGCCCCGCCTCGAAAAACGACTGCCACGGATTTGTTCACCGGACGAAATCAACGCGCTGCTTGCTGCTGCAACCGGACCGGGCTATGAGGGTGAGCGAGATTACCTCATATGTATGCTGTTGTACACAACCGGCTTACGCGTCAGCGAATTGATAGCGCTCAATGTATCACAAATCGATACAACGAGTAAGGTACTTCGCATTGCGGGTAAAGGCGGCAAGATGCGACTTATTCCCCTTTTACAATCAACGTGTGATATTTTGGTGAGCTATATGAAGCGTTATCCTACGGCAAAATATATTTTTTATACATCATCATGTTATAAGCAGCTCGCTCGCCAAACGGCATGGCGTATTATCAGACGTATCGCGCAGCGTGCGGGTATTCCTCATATCGTTTCGCCTCATATTTTACGCCATTCATTAGCTACCCACAGCCTTGAGCATGGATGGGATTTGCGATCACTTCAAATGTTGCTGGGTCATGAACGCATCGCAACAACAGAACACTATATTCATCTCGATACCGCGTATGTAAAAAAGGAATATCGCAAACGGCATCCACGAAATTAACGGCCGCTAGATAAGGTTTATCAAATGGGGAGGAAGTGTGGTGTCTTTGGGGGTAGCGTTACTCTCGAAATGATGTTCAAGTGTCTGCTCGAGCACATTTTTATGCGTCTCTTTCTTAATAAGATGTTTGATCTCACTATCCCAATAGGGGATCTTTAATTTTTTGATTTTTTCGACCGAGGTTGTCCAAAACTCTGTCATAATACGGTCTAGACTGTTTCTCCTGAGGGCAGATCTTAAGGCATCAAGCTTTTTCTGCAAAATCTGAGGGTCATCAAGATACTTTTTTAGTTGTAGATCGAGAGCCTGAGAAAATTCAAAATCATATGTTAATAGTATACTATGCTCCTGGTACCATGTAAGTTCTTCTGACATTTCTGCGAGCCGTTTCAGGTAGTCTTGAGCATCGTCCGATTCAATATCTTCTCGATCAGAAGAAACGCGTGTTTCAATTCGCGTTAAATCGGCTATAAATTGTCTTGATTTATCTCGTAATGTATTTATGGCCTCATTCCGCTCATTTTTTTGATGGGAATATTGAGCATAGTCTGAATCCCTCGAAAATGTCTGCGTAAGCTCCTCTAAAAACGTATCAATCTCATTGATGCGCTCAGCAATAATACTTTGAAACATATAACGTCCTGTTGCTTGATTTTTTTTTAACAACATTTGCACTGATGGGAGAGGCTTCAGGGATTGAGCATCATCTAAACGGTTTGTCCATAGGGCATCATTAAGAAACTCTTCGGTAAAATCTGTAATGTCTTGTTTAAAGCCTTGATAGTAGTTCCTTAATGAAATACTATCGAGTGATCCTCTTATGGTGTTTAGTTTTTTATTGCCAGCGCTGAGTGATTCGATCAGTCTTTTTTGAGTATCTTGATCACCTTTATTAATGCTCAAAAGAAATTCATCAAACAATGTTTTTTGATTGCGAGACAATGTTGCAAACGCAAGGAGTTGCACCCCCGATTCGCCTATATAGATGTTATGAAAGGGGCCGGGCCGCGCACCGGATGGCTCAGCGAAATCTCTTATTGCATCAAGTCTTTTAAGGGAAGGGCGTAGAAAGGACAAGATCCTTACTGCTTCTTTTGATGCTTCTTGCGATAACGCTATCAACTGGCTGTCAAGGAGCATGAGCTCTCCACTTGATGCTGCAACGGTATAGAGCAAAAAGAAATACTGCGTATATCGTGTCATAAGGTCCTTTCATCTATCATGAGATATACATAAAAGAGAGGCATAAAAACAACAATGCCGTACACGTAAAAAAACCATCCTCGCAAGATGATTTTTACGCTATACTAAATGGTAAAGATTTTTATTAAAAATAAGGACCTCTATGGCGTCACCACATTTTATTGTTGAACAAAAATCATTACATGCCGTTTTAACGGCAATGTTGCCCATCTGTTCACGAAGAACAACGCTTGAAGTAACATCATCAATTTTATTTCATGTACGCCATCGAGAATTAATCTTAAAAAGTACCGATCTTGAAGTTGCACTGCAAGCAAGCTGTACTATTGAACAGAGCTCAATTGCTGAGCCGCTGACATTTCTTGTTCATGGGAAGCGTATCACTGATATTATTAAAGAGCTCGAAGGGCCCATAACCTGCTCAATCGAAAACAATCAGCTGTCGTTACGAACGCAGGCGGGATTAGTGAATCTTAATCTCATGAGCGCCGATCAATTCCCTCCATTTCCGGAACGCATCGAAAATCTTACTACCATGTCAAGCGCACTTATGGGAGAACTCTTAAAAAGTGTTTCATTTGTTATTCCATCACAACATACTAACGCTGCATTAACCGGATTGCTTTGGGAAATTGGTTCTCATGGCGTTACCATGACAGCAACAGACGGTCATTGCCTTGCTCAAGCCCGATCGTCTCATGCAACGGTTGAAGCCTCCCATCAATGGATTGTCCCGCGTCGTGCGGTTATGGAGATTCAAAAGCTTATCGATACCATGAATGAACATACGCTTTTCATGGGAATCTGCGGAAAACAGTTAGTTATTTCGGGAGAGTGGTTTAATTTTTTCACCAAGGTGTTAGCAGGGCCATTTCCCCATTATGCACCCATTTTGCAACGAGATTCATTTGTTCCTGCAACAATCGACCGACATCAGTTGGTAAAAACGGTTCGTCGCGCAGCAAGCCTGCTTTCGGGTCAGTTTGTTGCCGCTCAATTTTTATTTGATCAGCAAACATTACACGTTACGATGCATAATAAAGATGTGGGTATGCTCTCCGAAAATATTCCTTTGATGACCTATGACGGGGAAGCGTGCGAAATGAGATTTTATGCGCCTTATTTATTGAGCGGATTATCAGTTTTTCAAGAAGAAAAAGTTGAATTGTTTCTCGAAAGCGCAACCAAACCGATTATTTTTGAATCTTTACGTCCTACCGGTCTTAAACTGATATATCTTGTTATGCCTGTTGCGGCACAGGGGGCATAGTAAAGAAGACATTATGAAACAATTGGTAGTTATCACACTTTTTATACTGACGACAGGAGTGTATGCTTCTATCAAAGCGATTAACGTTGGGATGGGAGCCGTTCCCTGCAGTATAGGTGGTGTTCTAAAGCACAGTTGCGTTTCATTAGCGGGCTATGCTTCATCTTCAGCAAGTCGTTTCTCATCTTCGCTTTCACAATTGATAGCACCATGGAAAAATCCTCATATTAATTACGGAATGGTGATTACAAAGAGCTCAGATGGCATAGTACGTCATGCTTTACGTCCCTATTTTTGTGGTGGCAGCTTGCCCTTATCGCTTTTACGGTGTGGATTGAGCGCGTGGGCGATAAACGAGGCAATCAATCAAAAGAAGAGAATAGGATTTGCAATTTCGGGTGTTGCCGCTCTCATAGCAGCACTTCCCATAGTCTTCGAGATACATAATACGATAATAGAGCGAATATGCGGCATATGGGCTTTACATAAAGCATATGTCCACAATATAGAACCCAGGCCCAACTCTCGTCCTGGTGATATTGCGAGATCATATGCAATTTGCTATTCGTATTGGGATTTTCATAGGACAACAAAACGGCGCTATACGCCAGGGAATTATCGGCATTTTCAGGAATTGTTATCCCAAAAGAAAATTCCAGGTCTTCAATTAGACGCAGAATATAGAATTCTTGATCGGTATTATCCCGTTGAAGCTCATTCTCAAGAAGCCAAAGGGCAAGCTGCAATCGACCAACGCTGCTTTGAAGCCCTGAGAAACAATATAAAATGGATAAGCCAAATTATGGAAATTATGGATCCTACGCCAGCAACACATGAGCACCTTGATAAAATATGCTTCAGCACATGCAAATCTCTGGCATTAATGTCTACAGCGGCATCACCATCTGAGAAATTGGCACTCCTTCAAAGTATGATATCTCGATACGATGAGCTGAATAGATGGGGATATTACAATGAATCTTTTATGAATAATTTGTTATACCAAGTCTATCAACAAATAACTCGTATCGAGAATTATTTATCCGCTAGTCTCAGAAGTATCCCTACAGTCGCTCCCTATGTTGATCCACTTCTGCTTGAACCAACTTGGATTGCTCAAGCGATGGTACGAGCTGCTATAAGATGCCTACCAGGTAATAGATCTGAATGTCTTTTTTATTGCTTAAAATGGGCTGCCGCAGCGAGTAGGATATGCCCTCACCCTCGAGCTGAACACCCATGTCCAATGCAAGCGCTGTCACGCTTATCCATTCTTCAAGAAAATTGTAGCGCGCAAAGCATACCAGAGTATGTAAAAAAGATGATCGAAGATCAGCCTGCTAATACTGAGATAGAGAGGGAAGATATACTCAGAGAAGTGCTTTGTGACGGGATGGCGCGTTGGAAGACAAAATTCAGAAAAGAAATAATAAATCAGAGGATGTGCTGTGAGATGCGACAAATATGTAGTATTTTTGATGCACAAATGCGAAACATTGATGCAGAATCTGTTGCAAGAAGACTGAAAGAACGTGCGTGTGGCCGCACGATTTGGGTTGCGCAGGCGCAACGTCATGAGAATTAAAGTATGCTCAGAAATTTTAAAAATCAGTTATCAGACTTTACTCAAGATATGCGCTGTAAAATGTTTTTTAGGACAAAAATATCGAGTACTCGATATGCATTACTTATGATAAGCATAGTGATAGTGAGAGGGTGTGAAAGCATGTGCGCGGGACTTGATGGTCGAATTGCATTTAATAAAGGCTATGAATGGACATTAGATTGTATTAAGCCATGGGGCAATATATTAATTGATTATAGTATGGTTGTTGCCGATGACGTAAAGCCTCGAAGTGGTATTTTTGGCGTATATGATAGATTGTGTACACCCTATCTTGAGGGAAGTGGCTTTTTAGCGGCGCTCGCTCGATCTGGCATAGTGACCGTCACATCCCGATTGATACGCAATCGGTTGCGCCTTGGCAAGGGGCTCAATTTACTTATTGCAGTATCTTTAGGAGCAGGGGAACTCATTATACCATTAATGCACTATGTAAAGGCTATGCACTTACTCCATGATTGCCATAGGATCAATACAAACTTTATCGATACGTATGATTCCCATAATTCCGAAGATGATTATGGAATAGGCGATTGTATCAGTAATCTTAAGGTTGTTAAAAGTCGTTATAAGCCCGTTGCATATCGCTTAGGAGATATAGGAAACATCCAAAAGCTTTTGCAGACCAATAAAGTTCCTGGCTGCACAGAAGAAATGATACTTGATAGGTGTTTTCCAGTAACTCAGGATCAAAGGGACACAGACATGTTTAAGCTCATCAAAGATTGTACATTTATTACACAATGTCTGAATCCATCGCCGAGCGCGCGGGGGAAAATTGGGGATTTTTTAAATACTATGACCTATCAATGTGGTATACTTGTTAATAACATCAATGAACATTGGAGTTTTACAAATTATCAACAAAAAACAAAGCTTTGCGTACCACTTTTTGAACTCTATAGTCAGCACGTAGAGCTGAGGAAAGCATTGAAAAAATGGGGTTGCGCTGGAGCGGATTATCAGCGCAATCGCAATACATTCGAAACACTTCAGCAATCACTTACAAGCAAAGGACTATCAAATGCCGAAGAACCTGAAACACTTTCCAGCGGCAGTGATTCTGAATAATGTTTCACCATTTTTGAATAGTTGTTTATCATATCTACTATCGATAATACATATTTTATAAGGTATTGAAGAGATGACACTCCGTTCTCTTGCGCTTCGTAATTTTCGTTGTTTTGACCGGCTTGATATCGATTTTCATGAGCGCGTAACGCTCATTTCCGGCCAAAATGGGTCGGGAAAAACATCAATCCTTGAAGCGATTCAAGTAATACATGCGTTGCGTTCATTTCGTTCCGCATCAATTCGTGATCTTATTAAAAGTGAGCAGGCGGCATTTTCTTTGCGTGGCATTGTCCAGACTAGTACTTCTGAAGAGATTCATGTCGCGTATGGCCAGCATGAACGTGTTGTTGCTTTAAACGGAGCCGCGCAGACATCACGGCGCGAAATTCGCAATCTGTTTCATGTCGTCAGTATTACGGAAGATGATATGCGGCTTGTTCAAGGCTTTCCCGAAATACGCCGACTATTACTTGATCAGGTTAGTGCGCTGATTCATCCAACGTATCGCGAACTGCTGCAGCGACACCATCAGATCAGCAAGCAGCGCTCATCACTCTGTCTCACGGGAAAAAAATCGGATGATCTTTATCTGTGGACCGAACAGTTATGGCATGTTGCGCACCAGATTCGCGCACTGCGCATGGTTACCGCACAAAACATTGCCGATGTTGCTAATGAATTATTGAACTATGGTGACAGTACATTGGCATGCTTGCGTCTTGAGTACCGTAAAAATAGCACCGAGCGAACGGAAATGTCGGTTGAAGAATGGATATCATTCTACCATGAGCGTGAGCTACGATTGCGTCGTGGGCTCTGTGGCGCTCATTTTGACGAACTCGATATTATCATCGAAGATCATGCAGCTCGTCGTTTTGCCTCCCGTGGTATGCAGAAATTACTGGTTATTTTGCTGAAGCTTGCGCAGGTAAAAATTGCCGGAGAAACAACACTTTTGCTCGATGACCTGATGGCCGATTTTGACGAAAAACGGCTGGAGCTGATGCTGCGCATCCTTGAAACGGTTGACGCGCAATTAATTATTACCGTTCCTCGCATTTCCGAAACAGCGCTGCATACCTTTACCAGACAGCTGCATGGAACATGTATTGCTTTGTAAATCGAGCGTAATTAATCTTGATCGCCCGCTGCAGCTTTTATAAGCTCTTCTTGCTTGAAGAGTTCAGCTTCAAATTCCTCAATAGTTGGAAGGCTGCCTTTGAGAGTTTGCGGCAGTGACTCGACGAGTTTTGTTTCGTAATGTGCAACGCCAATCGGCTTGTGAATGTCCCGCAACGCATATTCTACGGTGAAATGATTCTTGCTGCTGCAAAGAAGGAGGCCTATGGTTGGTTCATCGTGGGGAGATTTGAGTAGATCATCAATTGCAGAGAGATAGAAATTAAGTTTTCCTGCAAATTCCGGTTTAAATTCAGTATTTTTGAGTTCAACAACAATATAGCAGCGAAGCTTTATATGGTAAAATAGAAGGTCAAGGTAATAATCGTTATCACCAACGGTGATGTGGTATTGTCTACCAACGAATGCAAATCCATGGCCCAGTTCGAGTAAGAACTTTTGTATATGATCTATCAGGCCTTGTTCTACGTCGCGTTCATTATATGCTTCTCGGAGAGTAAGAAAATCGAATAAGTAGGGATCCTTAAACGATTGTTGCGCCATATCGGATTTTGGAGCCGGCAGTGTGCAGGAAAAATTGGTGATCGCCTTCCCCTGGCGCTGGTAGAGATTAGACTTAATCTGCATTTCTAATATTGTTCTGCTCCAGCCATTTTCAATTGATTTCTGAGCATACCAAAATCGCTGATCAACTTCTTTGACCCTCTCAAACAAGAGTACGTTGTATCCCCACGGAATGTTAAAAATAGGGCTATTTTCGAATTGTCCCACGGCTTGTGGGACAATTTCGTAAGCAAGATAAAACGCCCTCATTCTGAATATATTTGTTCTCGAAAATCCCCCAATCCCGGGGAAAAGTTTTTGGATATCTTGAGCTAACTGCTCGATAACTTTTGATCCCCATCCTTCATGCTGTTGTTTCTCGACAATTCTTTTTCCTATCGACCAATAGAGCTTAATGAGTTCTTTGTTGGCAGCAAGCACAGCTCTTACTTGAGCGTTTTGGATGTATTGTTTTATGTCGGATAAAACTTGTAGGTATTCGGGAGTTAATAGGATTTCTTTTTTCGCCATTTTCACTTCTTTCTTACTGACAATTAAACGACAAAATCTCCTTCATATTGTAGCTCATTAACGATAATATTGGTATGATATTGTTTCCGGAAAAACGACACTTTTGCTCGACGATCTCATGGCAGATTTTGACGAAAAGCGGCTCGATTTGATGCTGCGCATCCTTGAAACCGTTGACGCGCACTTAATCATCACCGTTCCGCGAACTTCCGAAACAGCGCTGCATACATTTACCAGACAGCTACGCGGAATGTTTATTGCTTTGTAAATCGAGCGCAATGGTGCGGAAAGACTGTTGCAAAAAAATTGGTTATTGAAAGAAGAATGTGGCCGGGAAAATGCTCCCGGCCACACGTATTGCAAGCTCAAATGATGAAATTACGCGTGAAGGCGAATGAACGTGATTGCAGCTGAGTTTGCCGTTACCCCTGCAGGAAGGGTAATCAAGGCAGCTCCCGTATTATTAAGCCTAAGTTGATTTCCAGCTGCAATAGCGACAAGGCTTGCATTCGAAACTTCCTGGTTAACACCTGCGCCTATTGTTCCTGTAAGTACGCTGCCTCCCGTTAATTGAGTCCACGTTGTACCACTATTAGTTGACAAATCGAGGCTGAGTTCCGAACTTCCTGCTGCTGAATATGCCACTTGGTATAATACAAGATACGTTCCAGGGGTTGTAAAGGTAAAAATAGAATTAGTTGCGGTCGAATCTATAGAAATATTAGAACTATTTATGTTAGCTGTTGGAAATGTTACATTAGCACCCGAAGCTACCGCTCCTCCGACTGTGTTGACCCAGTTGCCATACGCTAACAGATCGCCCAGTGTTCCTGCGCCGCTGGTTATTGTTCCTGTTGTTGTTATGTTTCCTGTTGAAGTTATACTTCCTGCAGTCAAAGCGCCGGTGACCGTTTCAGTTCCGCCAACGGTTAAGTTTCCGCCGATAGTTGCATTGCCGCTCACAGTAAGCTGCGCAGTGGTCAATGCGCATTTTACAACCAATGAACCGAATGTTTTGCATTTTTTCGCGCCAAGCGGAGCGTGTAGTAATAACATCGATGAGGCAAGAATGCCAAGCCGTTGTATCATATTGTGAGACATATGTAGTCCTCCAAAGAAGGGGTTAGATGAGATCTATACTGTCTTACCATTACGCCGCTAAAAACACAACACTATTTTTTTCAATGAGCAAAAAACAGCTGCTGTGCAAAATGTTTTTTTGTGCAAAATTGCGTTATATAGTGATTGAGCGCGGACATAAGCTTCCCCCAAGGGCAATAAATAAGCGCTGCACACCAAAAAGTGCTTCACGAGAACAGCGCAAACAAATGTTGAGATAAACAAGATGCGGGATGAACGTTCTTTTTCATCCCGCATGAACGTGGTTACACGCTTTTACGCATGAATTCGAATAAACGTAATTGCGGCACTGTTGCTGAGGGTAGGTTGATTAGAAACAAGTGATACCGTGCCTCCGTCAACAAGAATTTGAAATTGAGTTCCTGCTGCTACATTAGGAACAATGACTAAATTGGACGCTTCAAGAACATCTGTGGGAACTGATGTTACTGGTAGTTGAACTTGCCCCCCGGCAACATGATTAAAGGAGGCGCCACCATCCGTTGAAAATTCAAGATCAAAAGTTGGTGTTGGCGTGGAGACGGTACCAGTAATTTGATACGCTATCAGATACGTTCCTGCTAAATTGACGGTAAATCGTGTGCCCGGACCATTAGCAGTAATTTGCCCGCCCGTTGTTGGAGCGATTTGAAGGGGAAAAGGCACGTCAGCCCCGGGAGCGAGAGGACCAGCATTATCGTCATTCACCCAACTTCCGTAGGCAAAAAGATCGCCTAAGGAGCCACTTGGTGTCGTAATGGTTCCGCCCACGATGAGGCTACCGGCGATATTCTCGCTACCACTAATTGTTGTGTTGCCGTTGGTAGTCACTCCAGTTGAGGTTATTACTCCACCAACGTTCAAATTTCCGGTGATATCTTCATTGCCATTTACCGTAAAGCTCCCATTGCTCGTAATGGCGCCGGTTGATGTGATTGTTCCGCCTATCGTTAAGTTACCCGTAATGTTAGCGTTGCCGTTAACAGTCAGTTGCCCCGTAGTGAGAGCGCATCTGATAACCAATGAACCGAATGTTTTGCATTTTTTCGCGCCAAGCGGAGCGTGTAGTAATAACATCGATGAGGCAAGAATGCCAAGCCGTTGTATTATTGTATAAGACATACAAAATCCTTTCATAATCTCAAGATGTGCGAGGTGGGGCTAATAACCCCACCTCGCACTGAAACGATTAAGTCTGTAATTTTATGCATGAATACGCATAAAGGTGATGGTAGCGGGATCTGAACCTTGAAGAGACGCCGTTGGTTCAATTTCTGCTAAGCTACCACTGCTGTTAATCACCTGGAATTGTGTTCCCGCAGCGACACTTGGTACAATCACAGCGCTTGATGCTTCTTGTAAGACTCCTGTGCCACCATTAGAAACAAAAACTCCGGCTCCAGGCACATTACTAAAGGTAACACCACCATTAGTCGAAGATTGTAATAACAATGTAGCAGTATTTCCTCCTGTCAGGTCGATTCCAACAACTTGATATAATATAAGATACGTTCCTGCCAAGTTAATGGTAAAAACAGTACCCGCTCCATTAGCCGTAATGTTAGGCGTCGAAGCAATGTTGGTTGCAAAGGGGACCTGAGACCCTTGGGTTATTGCAGGAACAATTGTTGTTTGCGACCAACTTCCATAAGCAAAGACATCACCGAGCGATCCGCTTGTCGTGGTAATGGTTCCACTGACACTGAGGTTGCCACCAATGGTAACGTTATTATTAACACTTAACGATCCTGCATTCAGTGCACACTTAACGACTAACGACCCAAATGTTTTACACTTCTTTGCACTCAATGAAACATGCATCATCATAAATAATGACGCGACACCAAGACTCACACGTTGTATTGTTGGATTCATAACCCATCCCCCTTAAACAGTAATACCATCTTACATGAGTATTGCAATCTCATGTGGTAAAAATCAACAAATTATATTTCAACATGTTCAGTGAATGATCGCAATACCACAGTAGAAAAAATCGGACAAAAATTATGTTGAACTTCCAACGCGGCTTGCCCCAACAGCGCTTTACTGATCACTGTCATTCCCGCCATTTTTTTATAGAAATATGTTATTATTAATGAAAGCGAATCACAAATTTACTATCAGCCAGACATCGCCTCACTGAAAATGATTTCAGATTGAAAATATTTAGAGGGGTTTTAGGGAAGGGAATCAAATGAAGATCAATCACATACTGTTCGGCATGGCCGCTTTATTCACTATGACAGGACTGCATTGTGCAAATTTTGGTAATATTTTTGCGGTAGAATTCGCTCAACGATGCGCCCAAGAACAACAGGCAAGCGCTTATCAGTGGGTTAAAGAGTTTGCCAATAAGCAAGCAATAGCAGCTGCGCATGTGCAGTATAATAAGATGCAAATGGCACTGGCCGGGACCAGTGGAGTTTTGTTGTTATTATATAATATAACAACAAGAAATAGCAGGCTTTAAAAGCTATAGCCGAATTTTTAGAGTGAGATTAAAATGAATAGATTAAAATTATTGATTACATTTGTATGCTATACAGCATTATCGAATCTTGGCGCGGATAATAGCGCTATTGATTCAGCAAAAAATAATGCCCTCGATACACGCTTTCGAATCGGGCGAACAATATCATATCTGCAACAAAAATATCCGATGAGGTTAAAACAAGAAGTCTTACCGATTGTTCTTTTAGTCGGCATCGCAACAATCTTGCGACAACCCACTATTAAATGAATAGTGAAGAGACGATGAAAGAATATTTAGTAGGATCATCATACAATACACAATGAGGCTTCAATGAAAGAATATTTTCTCGGTTTCGCTTGCTTGATTACTGTGACATCGCAAGCAGGAATCAAACAGGAATTTATGCTTGATGGTCTTCACTTTGTAAAAAATGGCGCGATTGTCTTCACCTGTGGTTTTGTTGCAGCAAAAATTCTTACTTACCGAGAATCATTAAATAATCAAAAGGCTCTGCACGCAAACAACCACCCTTCAAAACCCGCAGGGAAAAATGGGTCACTGTTGCACGAGTACTTTACTACATATAGCGGATACATGGAACTTATCCCGAAACTGATCACGTATAATATGATGATATATGGTGCACTCGCGACCCTACTTGGAATTGGCAAGACTACTATGGGTGCCATTTTGCCACAAGCAATCCTCAAAAATCTTTCGAAATTGCTCTATCAAAATCAAAACCAAGTGATCGCGATTGTTCCTCTATTTTCTCCTCTTTAGTATCGCTTAGCATCACTTTTAAGGATAAATATGAAAAAGATATTTTTAATCACTTACATACTCTCAATTGGATATATGTTTTCTCACGATGATCATCATGAGCACAGTGCAAGTCTCAGCAAAGCCAATCCGCTCATTGCAAGAATAAATCAACTGAAGCCACTTAAACAAGATGGCGTCATGGGACTGGTTCAAGAGCGATTGTGGGAAAGGTTATGTACCTTAGAAGATGAAAATACAAGGAAAAATTTACTGTTAGATGGAGAAAAAAAGGAATATTATAAGGAATATCTCGAGTATATAAAAAATGAATTACAAAAATTATCAAAAAATCCCCATCTTCAGCAACTAAAAGAATATAGCAGCTCTCTAGATGCTGACATCAGTTGGCCTGTAAAAGTAGGACAGCTCGAAAGGGATGCTCTTAGCACTGGACTTAAAATACAGAACGCATTTTTGTACTCAAAGGGAATCCTCCGTTTAAGTCTGAAACAACAATTACGTTTACTCTTAAGTAAATACCTTAATTTACATACACATAGCCCGTCACTTTTGGAAAAGTTTTTTATAGCTGGTGGCCCCTTGTTCGGAATTTTTTTAGACCCTTATAGTGAATACAAATACGCTTGCGAAATGTGTGATCTTCGAGACGCAGCGGTGCGCGCCAAGAAGAGTCGCGAGTATTTTAAAAATAATCGTGAAATTATGACACAATTGGCGCCACTCCTTGACGCTATTTTAGAATCAAAGATTGCCTTTTTAGAAAAAGTACAAAAAGAAGAATTGTCTCAAAAGACTTCTCGCAAGGATTCGACACCATCATCGCAACGTAATGATGCACTATCGTTACAGAATTATGGACCATCAGTGTAGGGGAAAACACTCTCGCCACTACCTTTTATAACACTCGATTTACTCCTTATGCAACATAATAGATATTATCAGTATTCCCCAAAAGCGACCAACCCCCAAGGCTACTCGCCGGGCTCCTCTCACTTCACTACAACCTCCCGAGAACAAAACAACGGCGAGAGGCGAGGGGGTACGACGAGAGAAATTCCGGGGTCGGTAGCTTGGGGCTGTTATCGGACGCCGAAATTTTGAGAAATAACAAAAGTTTGAACCTTTGTACGACCTAATGCATCAGCGAGACCTCAAGATGAGCAGTTTTTAGGGAAACCTCTGTTTATTTATAAAATATGAATATTATTGATTTATTAAGTAAAAATGTTCAATACTGAATAATAGGCCCCATCCTAAACTTCAAATCAAAAACAGAGCAGAATAAGGATTAATTATGTTAAAACAGATTACCCAAAAATTATGCGGTCTTATAATCTTAGGCACGCTCGTCGTTAAACCAGCTTATCATCAGGGTCACCATGATCACGATAATATAGTAACTGGCGAAGGAGGAGCTTTGGTTTTTCAATCAACGGAAAATATAGTAACTGGTGACGGGGGCGCTTTGATCGCTCAACCAGTGGAAAACATAGCAAATACCGCTCGGCACCAGGGAGAGAATGGTAGACGAGCAAAAAGAAATAAAGCCTCACAAAAATCCCCATCTGAAAAAGCGGCAGCATCACGACATCAGTCATCGAGTAAGTAACGTTAACTTAAAATAAGTCTTACTATTACTCAAAAAACATCAACATTAAAAACAAGAAAGGATACCTATGAAAAGTATCATGAGAAAAGCTTTTATTTTAGCTTTAAGCACCGCGTCAATGTGCATCGCAGCTGTCAATGAAACTACTAATACAACATTAACAAATACTCCAGCGGCAAGTACACCTGAAAAAAGACTACAAGAGCAGAACCCCCAACAAGGTCAATGGAAAAATCAACCACAAGTGCGCGCAGCTGTAACAATGACTCCAAATGGCCCACAACAAACATCACCGTACGCACGCTTATAGGAGAAACGTAAAACGTTTTTTCTCGTCGCCTCACCAAGAAATGACATAAAGCATAGCGACAACTATTCACAATGTGGTACACAGTTTAAAAAGCTATACAACTCAGAACAATTAATAGCCAATGAACATGTACCACATTGTATTTGCATCATTCCTCGTCATCACTGCTTCTACCTATGCCGCTGAATACTTCATGCCCAATCAAGCTATTCTTATCACTAATAAAGGCGCAGAATGCTATTTCAACAATGCGCTTCAAGGAGCATTTTCGAGTCATCATCTCACCATATTTACTCAAACAACACCATATAAAAAGGGCTCAATCGGAGAAAGTTACCGCAGAACACTTGAGATGTATATAAAAACAGCAAATAGCGCCAGTCAGAAACCAGCCTATATAAATCCACCGCAAGAACTTACCAATAGACTTTTCGAAGCCTACCCAAAACTGAGACCGTCCCCATCATTTGGAACAGGATTTCAAGGAAACCCAACAGCTCCCCTTGAGGCTATTATCAGACATAGCATGATAGAAAGTACACCTTTACCCTTGGGACATCCCTGCGCAATATCTTACGAAGAACAAACGTATTGCACACGAGCAACTACCGGCACATGCACTTTTAAAGAATCTACAACACAAAAAACAGATTATATTATTTCTTCAATATATGGAGCAAAATCTTTATCATCTTCATCGCTCTTCGAGAAGTACAACAATGTCTTAAGAGATAGAAAGTGCCCCGCTTGCAAAAACAATACCATGGAGATCAAGACAACACTTCTTACCATTCCACCCGTATTGATTATCGATACTGCTGATCCCATATCGCACTATGTCTTTCCTCAACAACTTGTTATTAACACCGCGACACTGACACCTCATACACCGCAAATCATTTCTTATCAATTGATTGCCCTCACGATGCGCGCTCAGAAAAAACCCACCGATCAAGATCTCAAAAGTCTTTACTATCAACCAACACTCGGAGGCCATTACTATGCAATCGTTCAATATAATAACCGATGGTATCTTGTCGACGAACCAGAATCCTCGTGGTGGTATTCAGAAAAAATAAAAAATATCACCGAAATCAAAAAAACAGATCTTCTCTTAGCACAGGCACTCAATCATCTCGGCGAATACGAAACTTCCCTTGCCCAACAATTGAACATTAAAAACCAAACCGCTCATATAAGAGCTCATCAAAATCAGTCCATAGCAGAAATCGCAATAAACGGATGTCTTGAACGATTTGTATCAGAATATGAAAATAAAAAACAAAGCCTCGTACTTTTTGCGGACGTTCCAAGCCTCATCTTCTATGAAGAAATCTCACGGACAGATCTACCAGTGCCCCCTACTCTTCCTCTTCAAAAAAGCCCTCTTATCGATCTTCACAAAGAGCTTTATCTCATTGCCCTCTAAAGTACTCATCACCCAAAAAAACAATAACAAACACTCTTTTTTGTGCTATAATACTAAAAAACATTATTAATCAGGATAATGGTAAAGGAAGAACGTTATGATCAAAAAGCATTTTCAAACTGAAATACCTCTGAATCGCTGGTGGCCCTTATTCATTTTACTGATTGTCAGCGGCGCTGCTGCAATTCTTGCAAGCTTACAATCAGGAGATACAGCACTTCCCTGGTGGTATGCCGCACTTCTTCGCTTTAAAATACCCGCTTGGCTTATGCCCCTCCTTGAACGACCATGGTTTATTACGGGAGCCATGGCCATTTTCTTCCTGAGCAAACTAGCAGTCGTTGGATTCCTCACTGCACAACTTATTATTACTCGAAGAAGACTTACTCGTCTGATCGAAGAATATGAACAGCTCCATAACGAACACCTTAAACTACAAAAAAGCATCAATAAAATACAGCGCGCTACCCAAAAGATCGGTGAAGAGCACTTGGACGATACCACAGGCCACACAAGCTAACCGCTATCGCATCAGTTACATCGTACGTCTTTGGAGCATTTAATTCAGGAAAAAAGCGCATAACAAGACGCGCAACTTGCTCTTTGTCCGCAGCCCCGTAGCCGGTAAGCGTCTGCTTAACCTCACGAGGGCTAAATTCACATAAAAGAGTATTATGCCGATGGTGTAAATAGTAGAGCATACCGCGCAGATAGCCCAATTTCAGAAAATTCTGCGCATTCTTCCCCAAAAAAGGCGTTTCGAGCGCTACAACATTGACCTTATAATACTCAATTTTCTCATGAAAAAAATTATGAAAAAGCTCAATCCGCGCAGCAAGCGTATATGATCGCGACATGGTAAAACCACCATAGTCATGCAGTTTCATACGCCCCTGGTCAAGCGTAACAACACTAAAGCCTGATATCGAAAATCCCGGATCAACCCCCAGAACAATGCGACTCACCCTTCTGCCTCCTCAAATAATGTCAATTCCTTATGATACGTTAAGGTAATATTGCCTGTCGGTCCATTACGCTGCTTACCAATAATAAGCTCAGCACGGGTAGGATCTTCAGTATCAGGATGATACATCACATCACGGTATAAAAACAAGATAAGATCCGCATCTTGTTCGATCGCTCCCGACTCTCGCAAGTCAGATAACATCGGTCGTTTATCAACACGACTATCAACTGCTCGCGAAAGCTGTGAAAGCGCAATGATCGGTATTCCCAATTCTTTCGCTAAAGCTTTGAGAGAACGAGAAATTTCAGAAACTTCTTGATGACGATTTTCATGCTGCTTATTCGGTAAAATAAGTTGCAAATAATCGATCACTAAAAATTGCAAATTATGTTCCCGTTTTAATTTACGCGCCTTGGTACGAATCTGCATAATCGTTTGCATCGGTGTATCGTCAATGAAAAGTTTATAATGAGCAAGCCGCGATGCAACATGGGTGAGCTCAACAAACTCATCTGATGTCATGGTAGCATTACGAATATGATGATGCGGGATCCCGGACTCAATAGCAAAAAGACGCAAGATCAACTGCTCAGCAGCCATCTCAAGCGAAAAAACTCCTACCACAAGACCACCAGCCGCTGCATTTTGAGCAAATCGAACCGCAAGGGCAGTCTTTCCCATTGACGGCCGTGCCGCTAAAACAATCAGATCACTATCTTGAAAACCAGATGTCATGGAGTCTAACTTCTTGAAATTTGTCGCAATCCCCGTCACATCGCCATGCTGCCCTTTTACACTCGCTAAATGCTGAAATGTCTTCTTAATCCAAATAGGTAACTGAACAAACGATTGACTAGAACGCTTCTCAGCAATCTGCATAATGGTCTTTTCAGCTTCATCTAACACTTCATCAATGCCACGCTCATTCTGCGCATAACAACTGGTAACAATGTGCGATGCAGAAGCGATCAGCTGCCGCAAAATAGATTTCTCTTTAAGAATCCGAGCATGCTGCTCTACAAGACCGACTACTGCTATATCTTCTTGCAAAGCAACCAAATATGCAACTCCACCGACAACCTCTAATTGACCTTTTTTAATAAGCTCATCCTGTACCGAAACAATATCAAGACGCCTACCCCCTTGAAATAGTTCCGCCATCACACCAAAAATCATCTGATGGATAGGAAGATAGAAATCAAGGTGACCAATAATCTCTAACACCCCAGAAAATAGCTCATCACTCAACAACAGCGAACCGAGAACGGCTCGCTCCGCTTCAAGATTGCTCGGCGGATGCTTACCAAATCCCTGAGCAACAGCGTCACTTCGATGTGCCATTGAGCGCATAGAAATCCTATCATCACTTATCGGAAATCTTCAATGAAAATGTTGGCTTAAGCGTATTCGACAGCTTCACGGTAACAGAATGTACCCCTTTGGTCTTAATCGCTTTATCAAAAATAATCTGATTTTTTACAACACGAATGCCTTCAGCAGCCAGCAAATCGACAATATCTGAAGATGCTACAGCGCCATACAACTTATCGCCGTCATGAACTTTTGCCTTGAGTGTCAATTTCAATGATTTAATTTTCTCGGCGAGCAAAGAAGTCTTTGAAACAACAACCTCTTTATTTTTCTCGATAACACGAGTGCGTGCACACAAAGATTCCTCATTATGAGGAGTTACTTCAATGGCAATGTTCTTAGGGAGAAGGAAATTACGAGCAAACCCATCCGACACGGTTACCACTTGGTTAGCCATGCCCACACCAGGAACATCTTTAATAAGAAATAACTTCATACGGCACCTTTCTTAAATATCTTAACAATCACAGCCTGTAAATCTTTGTATTATTCTACAGTATACTCTAAAAGAACCGGCTCGACCACTCGTTTTATATTCATAACAGGATGCTGATTATGAGGCGATATGAAAAGCGCCACAACAACAACCAAATCTCGAGAAGAAGCGATCTCATAGGTAACCCTTCCCCGCCACGCTCTATAATCTTCCCCCGGCACATCAATACTTACCTCATAAGATCCCATCTCTTGTATACGCTTCTGTATATAACGATCCCGCTGATATCTCCGTATCGCCACGATACATATACCTTCTGCAGCAGCACGATATGCTGTGATACGCCCCACATAACATGAAAATTCCTGCATCGATCGCATACGAAGTACCATTAAAACAATTGATGACCCCATCACACTTCCCATCATAACAATCATGAGCCATGCGATCATTGCAATCCCTCATGCACTGATACATACCATTGTATATTACTGTCGCGATGTTCAAGATTAATCCAAAGTCCTCTTACCAATCCCTTTTTCACTACAAGATGCATAACACAGGCAATAATCCCATCACATACAGGACTACCAAAGCCACCTTCATAAAACCACAATCGATGTCCTCTCAGTTTCCATACATGAGACACATCCCCTTGCCATGACACCATATGATCATCACACCACCATTGCCCTTCCTGAGCAGGTCCTTGATTAATATCGTGCATCATCTGCGCTATCACTACATGATTATGCATCATATGTTCACATTGTTTGAAAATGCGCTCCCGTACAACATGCATTTGAAGCACCAAGGGCCCTATCAAAACCACTACAACAAGCAACACACTCAACGAGATGATCGCTTCGAGCATCATAAAGCCATCAAATCGCTTCATACTCTCACCGATATAAGCGAATATGAAAAGGTATCACGAATAACTTTCACAATAATCCAGGTTATTTCCACCTCACTTTTATCGGAAATCTCTGTTAGAGAAAAATGCCAGGGCGGAGGAACTATATCAAAAGCAACCGGTTCACTATTTCTTGCATACCCCAATATCCTTTGAGCATACTCAACAGCCTCAATTCTCCATACAACACGCTCCATCAGACGCATATAATGCACATGAAAAAAGATAAGCCCACCGAGAATGGATACACCACATCCGAGAGCAATAATCATGTCAAGAAGAATAAACCCCTTTTGGCATTCAACAGCCATGTCTTTACCTTTCCTATAATATATTATTCAAGGGCACTCTTGTTCTTACATCATAATTTGTATACAGTGATGAAGAGGACATTTTACACTGTTACGGTAGAAAGTTAGCTCATATGCTGTATAAAAAACTATCTTTTTGGGGAATTCTTTTAGGATGTCTCCTATGCGTTGGTGGGCAACCAGCAATCGATCCTTTTGCCAATATGAGTGACGAAGAACTCGAACAGATGTTTAAATTTATCGATACGGTCAGCAAGCAAATTGAAGATCAATATCAAAAAATGTCACCCGAAGAACAAGCACAGTTCGATAGAGAGATGCGAGAGATTCTTATCCAACAAGGTGTAAACCCTGATACGCTTGAACCACTCAATCAACCATCAGCACCGGAACAACCACACACATCGCCTCAGCCAACGCCACCACCCCCAATAACTACCGCATGTCCTAAAAACGCTGCGCTCAACAAAGATATGGTATCGTGCCTTGTTTCACGTCTCATCACCACTATCGATACTCTCAGGCAACGATTAGCGATCGCTCCCTTTGAAGTACCCTCCATTCGGCACTGGCTCGATATGCTTGCATTCTTATGCAAAACACTGAATACACCCGATCATCTCAATCGATTGATGCAAGAGAAATATGATCGCCTTTTTCAGTTTCTGGGAAAACTTGATAAGATACTGAACGTATACGAAAAAAAATTAGCGATTCAACCTCTCAATGACGAGGAAGACGATACTTACTTAAATCCTTACCACATATTAGGCGTCTTACCACGATCATCGACAGAGGAAATCACAGAAGCATATCAAGCACTCCTCAACGCTTATGACCTTAAAAAAATTGAGCAAAATCTTATTGCGCAAAATCTGAAACCTGCGCCGATGAAACGCAAGCTTGATGCCATTAAGCTTCAGTTGAGAAATATTGAAGATGCCTATCAGCAATTACAGGATCCTAAATTACGCGCACAAATCGATCGCAATGTTTCGGTAACATCGCAACAAAAACGCTCGCTTGAAGACGAAGCGCGCACTATAACATATAACCTCCAAAAAGAGCTCCATACGCTGGTCATTAACGGCCTTTTTGAAACGTTCGATCAATTCTTTACCGAGTTTGATCCTATCGCAGTAGCTCACCGTAAAGAGATGGAAACCGCAGAGAAACAGCGCAACGCTGAACAAGAAGCACGACACAAACTCGTAGCACGACCTCCATCATACCACCAAAACGAATACCAAGACCATGGCGGCTGGTTTCCACCGGCAGAACAATCGTGGAATCCTCCCGTGAACGCACCGTCTCCTTCTTCAGGAGGACAGGGATCACCAAAACCGTTTTCTCCAGAACAAGAATCACTCAAAAAAGAGCGTGATAAAGGGAAAAAACCAAGCGCTCCCTCCAAAGAAAAACCAAAAGAAAAAACCAAGGAATCTTCGCCAAGTGCCAAGGATAAAAAGCCAGCACAGAATCCCGTTGAAACATTACGCAAGGAAATTGATAAGCTTGATCCACTAATGCAAACCGCTGCTGAAAAATTGGCACTCCCCAAAAATCAGGATATAGCTCAACAGTTGACTACTGATACGCAACAGCTCATACGTACCGATGATCCTGCCCTGAAGCTACAAAATGAATTTACTCAAATGATAGCCGACATGTCTTCGGGAGACAAGCTCATCAAGCAATTAGAAACCGTGCATAAGATAGCGGATGAAGTAACAAAAGCAAATGCAACCGCACAATTGACCAATCTATGGACCGCGCATAAAAATCGCCATCAAAATACTTACGATGCAATCGCTGAAATAAGTGCTCTCCTTAAAGCAGTACAACAGCAAAATCCTGCACGGGCGTTCCCCCATCCGTGGGAGCACATCATCAATAGCAATACCGAGCGGGAATATCTCGACAAGCTTGCCGGCATCCAACAACAACAACCATCCCGAGCTCAACAGCAACAGGAAACGAAACAAAAACGTGCCCGCGCAGCACAGCAGCAAGCAGAAGCGCAAAGAAAACTGGCTGCAGAGCAAGAACAAGCGATTCCTGCAGAAGAAATTTCTGTTGAAAGAGACCAAAAAAGTCAACGCGCAGAAGCGGAAGCAGAACGTGAGCGAAAGCAAAAAGCGTTCAACCGAGAGGAAGAGGAAGGCCTTGAACTGCCACAGCCACGACAAGAATCGCGAGAACCCTTTCCTTCAGAAATCCCTCAAAGCGAACTTGGACGAACCAATGAGAGTTTCTCGCTCGATGACTCTTCTGTTGGATAATAAGGCGTAGTAACGTATCGCGCTCTAGCATACACGTATCATGAACGATTAATTATAGATTAATCACTGCATCACAGCGCTGGCAAAGTCCATCTTCATGTTCGCTCAGTTGCCATCTCCAGCAGCGCGGACACTTTACACCAGGCGCAGGCGAAACGGCAACAACAATATAATCCTCGCTGACTGCCGGATTGTTTTTAATAATATTAACTGCTGAAACAATACATAACTCTTCAATTAATGTATTAAGAGAGATCTTACGCTGTGCTGCTTCTTGATGAAGCTCTTGCCACACGCTATATCCTGCAAACTCGGGAGATATATACAGATCGATCGCAGCTTGGAGTGAGTGCTTGATCGTTCCTTGTTCTCGATGTGGCTCAATGGCTTTTAAGATAGCTGATCGTATTTCAAGCAACGTTTTCCACCATGAACGCTCTTTGAAGAACCATGCCTCTTTCGACGCATATTTCAACCGGTCTCGCTCTTCATAAGAGATAGGACCTATAATTTCTTCAAATGATGTCCATTCCCGAAGATGTACCGACCCACTCCATGCGTGCCGATAATGACGCGCAATCTGTTCAGCAGTACAAGAGAAAATAGGTGCGATAAGCTTTGTAAGCGCATCAAGCATATGATATACAACTGTTTGCGCAGATCGCCGCTCAAGGCTCTCTTTACCTGCTACATATAAGCGATCTTTGGTAACATCACAATAAATAGCACTCAAATTCACCGTACAATAATCCGCTAACCCATGAAAAATTGCTGTTATATCGCCCGATAAATAAGCAGTGCGCATACGCTCATGAAACACAACAAAATCAAGTAAGGCTAACCGATCGATCAAACGCAAATCATCGTATACAATAATATCTTTTTGAGGATCAAAATCAAAGCAGTTTTGAAGTAAAAAGCGCATCGTATTACGGACTTTGCGAAATACCTGTTCCACATTTTTCAATAAAACTTCTGAAACAACCACATCGTGCTCATGATCAATGCTTGCAACCCACACGCGAACACCATCGGTACCAAGTCGATCAATCATCGTTTGCGGCGCAATGACATTACCTTTTGATTTGGACATTTTTTCACCATGTTCATCAACGGTAAAGCCATGCGTCATGATCATACGCATCGGCGGTTTTCCCGAAAGCGCTATACTAGTTAACAATGAACTCTGATACCATCCTCGGTATTGATCAACCCCTTCAAGATACAGATCTGCAGGAAATGTGGCATCATCTCGTTGCTGCAAAACAGCAAAATGACTGATACCCGAATCGAACCACACATCAAGAATGTCCCTTTCCTTGCGCCAAGAAGATTCCCCACAATTGCCACACACAAGATGATTGGCAAGCTCTTCTACGGTAATTCGATCCCAAAATTCAATACCTTCTCGAGCAACCCCTTCAACTGCCTTTTGCATAACCCATTGATCCAGAACAGCCTGATCACACGCCATACAAATTAATGCAGGAATCGGAACGCCCCAGATACGTTGACGAGAAAGGCACCATTCCCACCGATTCTCAATCGTAGCATGAAGAAAGTTAGCTCCACGCGCAGGATTAAAGGAAATATTTTCTATTGACGCTAATGCGCGCGCCTGAACGTCTTTATGATGCAAATCAAAAAACCACTGTTTTGTTGCACGATAAATTAATCCTGTATGACACCGCCAACAATGGGGATAACTATGACGAATTGATGACTTGTGCATTAATCTGCCGCGTTCAGCAAGACTTTTAATCACAAAGCCGTGTGCATCATGGACAGACATACCGGCTAATTCGTGAGGCACCACCGTACTATCATAGCGACCATCTGCGGTAATCGGCGCGTAAATTTCAAGGCCTCGCTTCGTACCTACTTCATAGTCTTCAGGACCACATCCAGGAGCAATATGCACACAGGCAGTCCCATCGTCAGTGCTTACCATGCTATCCACAATAACCGGCACAGTCCTATCGGTAAAGGGATGCGCAATACGCATTTCTTGCATATCTTCTGCCGCAAACCGCGCAATTTCATGGAATGGATAAGGAATAGTATCTTGCAACTGCGCGCAACATGCTGATCCAACAATAACGTACTTTTCGTTCATGAGCACTAATGAATACTGCTCCCCGGGCGCAATCGCTACAGCGCGGTTCAACGGAAGCGTCCATGGTGTTGTTGTCCAAACTAAAAGCCCAACATTAATTCCCTGAGGAATGCGTTCACGCATGCGCTCAGGAAGCTGCGCAACAGGAAATATAACATACAAAGATGGATCTTTACGCTCCTGATATTCTATCTCGGCCGAAGCTAAGGTTGTCTGACAAGAAGTACACCACGCAACCGTTTTATACTTGCGTGCCATGAAACCCTGCTCTGCAAGTCGCGCGCATGCACGCACAATTGAAGATTCATACGAAGCATCCATCGTTATGTATGGATGATCCCAATCCATGATAATCCCTAATCGCTTAAACTCTTCTCGCTGAATATCAATCCAATAGCGAGCGGATGCACGACATGCTTTTTTTGTTTCAAGAGGAGAAAGCTGCGGCTGCTCTTTCGTAACTTTAAGCTCAATCGGTAAACCATGACAGTCCCAACCGGGTATAACAGGGACATGATACCCTGCCATACGATGAGCCTTAGTGATAATATCTTTTAAAATTCCGTTATAAGCATGCCCGAGATGAATATTACCATTCGCATATGGTGGACCAACGTGTAATACAAATTTTTTTGCCCCCTCGTGAATATGCATAGCAGCTGAATAGACCTTATCGTGAGCCCACTGATGAATAATTTCAGGGTCTTCTATCGCAGGGCGCGCCTGCATGGGAAAGGTTGTTTGAGGTAAATGTAAAGTCGATTTATAATCTCGCTGCGACATAAAAATGCTCCGTCATCCAGAAATAGTGCACATCATCTATTATGGATTATAGCATAATCACCACCGCATCAAAATTATCCTCTGATCTTTAGAGCTTTAATAATGCTTTAAGCGCTTCTGCGGTTATTGTTCGTATATCGGTCTTTTCACGCATGGGCTTACGGCTCTCTTCCTTCAAATAGGACAGCTGACACGCGCCTTCGGTTGGATAGTTTTTTTGGCACCACTCCCGCATACCGCCTTCATAGGCATAACAGTTGGTAAACCCCAATCTTTTAAGAAGCCGCCACGCCTCTTCACTTTTAGGACATTGATAGTGAGCGCAATAAACAACAATCTGAGTATCACGCGGCAATGGCTCAACAAATGCCTCCAGTTTATCAAGAGGAACAGCCAAGGTCCCTTTAATGTGACAATCATCTGAATAGTGCGATGCAAGTACATTGATCACGATTATTTTTTCTGACCCCATAAACCCTCCCCTTACAACAGTACCGTTGTAAAATTACGTGATAGCAATTCCCTATATGCATTAATATCACGTCGCTCTTTTCAAGGACAAGGCTCTCATAAAAAATTTTAGTATTGTTTTATATTATCCGCATTACTATCATACAGCTGAAATATAATAAAGCTTATGAAGACTGAGGGTTTATTCGCCGCTACGAACTGCTTTTCTTCTTATGCGCCATTAAACCAAACTGCGTCATGAATGTATCGGGCACAAGATTTGGTAATTTTTGCGTAGCAGCCGTACTAATAGATGACCAAGAACATTCTCGCTGTAACATCTCAGCGTTCACTGCTTTGGTATCAAGAATGATAATTTCACTTCCCTTTATAAAGATATTCCCTGGATGACTATCACTATCTTGCGCATAATCCCAATTATCGATGACTTCTTGTACCATTTTCTCAACAAGTGCACCATCTTCACCATCACCAACAAGCTTGCGTGCTCCGCTCACATCAATTCCTTTTGAAACAACGATGACTTTTGGCACGTTTCGATACGCTATATCACCGATCAAAGGACATATATAAAAACGCTCTTCTGGGAGAACAAGATCATATTCCTTACACAATTCCGACTGATTAAATTTTTCTCGCACTATATGAGCTTTATATACTCGCTCAAAATTGCTTAATTCCGTATGACGATCTCCACCAGCAAGCGCTATTTTAAAAACTAAATCAGGAAATTTCTGTAGCTTAAAAACTCTCCATTGAGCCGAAGCACATTCTTCTTTTTCTTTAACAACTTTAAGAAATGTGACACCATACTGATTCTTTAATATATCAATAGTGTCTGTACGCATCCTATTAATATAAATCAATGATAAACTCTTCAACAAGCCATCATTAATCATAATATGGTCAAGTTGACTCTTTAATTTATCATCAACTTGATATTCTGTTAGCATACAACGTAATGATTCAGGCCACGACTCCATAATGTGACGTTCATCAAGATTGTGACTCTCCATCAGCTGCGTAAGACCATTATGCGAAAATGTTGGCTTCCACGAAAATTGTTGCGCCGCATTTCTTTTACTATCACTGCCACCATCTGGATCACTTTTGAAAACGGCATCTTTTTTGCCCTGCAGATGAGGTAACACGCTCTCTCTACCATCACCACAACCAGGTTGAGTGAAAATAGCTTTTGTACATGGCACAGGTGCAACAGGCCTCTTGCAGTATTGATATACCTTATAACCGCATCCAACTGCCGCAGTAGCTGCGGTTAAACCGATGCCCCATTGTACATATCTATTGTTCAAAGCAGGGTATCGATTGGTAAGACAATGCGCACCTGAAAGTGCCCATTTTTTAAATGGATCACCGTACTGCATCAATCTAGCTCTACATGGCGCCAAAGACCCTGAAAACCATGATGCCATTCCATGAATACTCGATACCGACAGCAACAATAATAATGGTCCAAAAATACTCAATTTATACTGTTTTTTCATAATTTCTTTCGCTTTTCTCGATCTTTTTGATACATATGGCCCTTTATTAAAAAGGGCCATGCTTTTGAGAGAAAAGGAGCCCTTATCATTATAAACCTCTTAACTCTATTAATTATATTAGAAATATTAATATTGTCTAGTAGCCCTGGCGGCCAAATCATGTAAACACCCGACCGTGCTCAATGTGTCACAATCTCATTGTTGCTTCACACAAAAAAGGCAAACGCTCCACTCAAACGCCTGATTCCGATCTTACAGCACTATCAACTCAACACTCAAACTGATTAAGCGAACGCTCTTCCGCCATCTGCTTAAGCATGACGTTTAAACAAGATCATAGGCACTTATATAATGAACGTGGACAAAATCATCATAGTGATCCTCATAGGCAAGCGGCGACTTGTGGAGCCATGTTGGCATCATGCGCTGCGCAAACTGTATAAACTGTTTCAACCCAATTTCATAACGACAATGTATCTCATCAAGATAGACAATTTCAGGAAACGCGATTCCTATTCCAAAGAGATGTGGGCCTATAATGCCGGTTTGCGCATTATAATCGTGCATGGTAATTCCCGTAATAATCGGCAAAGGATTCCGTTCAAAACCGGCCGCGTAGACGATCTTCGTGCATAATGGCATCCACGCCTTCAGCGATTCTGCACAACTTTTCATACGAATCAAATTCGCTGGTGGATTTTTATCGAGTACCTCACGCGCCCATTCTGCAGCAATGCCACCCAGATATTCATTTTGACGCTCACATTTTTCGGGAAGATAGTGGAGCTTATGCCGATAAAAATTAATAATGCGACCTACCTGAAGCTCATGTAAATACTTCATCACTAAAACTGCAGAGTGCGAATCACCAATAACGGCAACGGTATCTTGATCATTAACATGGCGTGCCAAAGATTCTTTGGTCAATGCAGTATCAAGCGGAATTTCATCATCACAATCGTAACCTAATGAACGAGGATGGCATCCAATAGCGATAATAACACGCTCTGCTTGATACCATGCATCCTTGACGCGAATATGCCATATATCATTAATGAATGACAATTCTTCAACACGTCCCTGAACGCCGGTTACAGAGCGAAGAAAATGATGTGTTACGTCATATAAAGGATCAATAATCAATTTTAAAGAATAAATATGATGTGGATCTGCTTCTCGCAGAGCATGAACGGCCGGTGTGTCAACCGCTTTAAACGCTTCACATTCATTAAAAAATGAAATAAAGCGTTCTGCTGCATTATTAGCGGGAACTTCAGCATACCATTTTCCCATTCTTCCTACGGAGAATTCTTCATCAAACCATATTATTTTTGATGGTGACACCTCTGCATCAAGTAATACTCCTACGCTAATAATGCCCGCAGGGCCTGCCCCAATGACCGCCACTGCGTAACGCTCATTACTCATCTTTGCAGAAGGTTCACTGCTTATAGAAGGACATAATAAAATCATTCCTATTACTGATGCATATTGATGCGCTTTACCCATGGAAACCCCCTTTATCTAAAATCACTGCTTGAAAAAGTAGCATTAAAAGTATACTGTTGTGATACATAATGACTCAATAAACCGTACATTGTGATCATTACATTTGCATGGTATGATCATTTCAAAGGTCTTTTTATACCATTAATACTGAACATATATGCTTGATAATAACGCTCAAAAAAATATCGGAATTTGGGGTTATGGAGCGGTTGGCAAATCATTTATACGATACCTTCAAAAATATCAACCACACGCACAGCTCCATCTTTTTGATGATCGCATGATCGCTTCTGAATCTGCCTCATACCTTAGTGAACATCATATTCGCCTCTACACCCCTGACGAAAAGAATTACTTCTTTGACGCTATTGACGTACTGCTGCCAAGTCCCGGCATACGTCTTCCGCAACTTCCTGCTCATATCACCGTCATCAACGAATATAACCTTTTCTGTCAGCACTGGCAGGGAAAGATTATTGGTATCACAGGAACAATAGGAAAAACTACTGTAACATCTTTAATGAGCCATCTTCTGCATACAGCACAGTATAACGTTGCAACGGGAGGAAATATTGGCATACCAATGCTCGACCTCCTGAAGACCGAAGAGACAGCGCATCATACTGCAGTATTAGAACTTTCAAGCTTTCAACTTGAACAAGGGATTACTCAAGGTCCCAACCTTGCCATTATTACCAACTGTTATCCCAATCATCTTGATCGTCATGACACCTTTGAGGCGTATCTTGCAGCTAAAATGAATATGGTCATTGCCCAAACAGCAGGACAACGTGCGCTCCTTCCTCTCGCGTTAGCTGCACACTTTCCCAAAACCACATCAACCTCGTATGCATGGTTTAGCGATGAACCATTGAGCAGTCACGATATCCATCGCTCATTGCCTGGTGTCATTTTCTGGAGAGACGGCAATGCTATTATTCGATCAGAATCTGGACAAGTCGATGAAAACCTTACCACTATTACCAATACCCTTTCATTTCCAGAAAATTGGCTCATCACATACGCTGCTCTCTCCTTATTAAAAGTACCGGTACCCTCCGATATTACAACACTCAATATCCCCGAACACCGTCTCACACATACAGCAACCCACCATGCCATCACCTTTTACAATGATTCAAAATCAACAGTCCCTCAGGCAACATTTGCCGCAATAACAAAACTATATCGACAACACCAAAAACCGATTGTGCTTTTTTTAGGCGGATTAAGCAAGGGTGTATCACGTCGTACATTTATTCATAGCCTCAAGGATTATGCCTTTTGTATCATTACATTTGGTTCAGAAGCAGCACAATTATCAGCCTGGGCGACTGAAGCAGGTATCACCTCGTTGTCTTTTGCAACCCTTGAATCCGCCTTTCATACCTATACACATCACCATGCACAACCTCATGATATTGTACTGTTCTCGCCGAGTGGATCAAGCTATGACCTCTTTCATGATTTTCAAGAGCGCGGCAATTGCTTTGTCAAGCTTGTACATGATTTTGCAAATAATTGACCCCCTTTACCGCAATACGCTACGCTGTGATGAGGAATATGAATAAAAAATAACGATAAGAACTATGACACGTACTGCTGATCTTACTCATTCGCTCATCATACTCCTTACCGCAACAGCACTTTTAACCATCATCGGTCTTATTTTTATCTACTCTGCAAGTTCAGTTTTTGCGCTCGAACATAAAGGTGATGCCACTTTTTATCTCAAACGACAAAGTTTCGGCATCTTCGCAAGTCTTTTAGTTGTTCTCGTTATGAGTCACATTCCTTCTCAGTGGATTCAGACATACTCAGGACTTGGATTTTTTATTGCTCTGATACTCACCCTTTTACCCATCGTATATCCTTCCTGCTCCTTAACCATTCATGGATCATCACGATGGCTTTCATTGGTTAAAGGATATTCTTTTCAGCCCAGCGAACTGCTCAAAGTTACCTTCATTCCCTGCATCGCATCACTCCTCGCCAACCCTTCATCGCATCGCAATCTCTCATTTAAACGAATTATTGGGGTACTCTTACTTTCAGGATGCGCATCAATTATTCTCTTGCTCCAACCCGACTTTGGACAGGCATTTCTTCTTATGACCACAGCACTCTGTCTTGCCGCGCTTACTTATCAGAGCCCTTACAAATTATTTTTGTTGGCAATCCCTATTGGCGTGATGGGTATTGTGCTGATCATGAGACAACCATATCGCCTTCGTCGTATTATGACGTTTCTTTATCCATGGGATGATCCACGCGGTGCGGGATTTCAAATCATTCAATCATTAATCGCAATAGGATCCGGAGGAATGAGTGGTGTTGGCATTGCTCAATCACAACAAAAATATTTTTATCTCCCCATGCAACACACCGATTTTATTTTTTCAATCATTTCGGAAGAAACCGGATTCATCGGAGCAGTGCTTATCATTATATTATACTTATGCATCCTCTACAGCGGCATACGACTCGCATCACACATGCGACAAACATGGCAAACAATCACCGTAGCCGGTATTACCATTCTGATAAGCCTTGAAGCGCTGATTAATCTTGCCGTTACCACAGGAACCGCACCAACAAAAGGGCTTGGGCTTCCCTTTGTTAGTTATGGAATTTCGTCATTAATTGGTCATAGTTGCATGATAGGAATCATTATGGCGTGTGCACGCGCTCATCAGAGAGCACCCCAGGAACGCGCCGCGCATTATGCTCTTTCCTGATACAACAACGAGGAACTGATATGTATTCACCCTTGATAGCAATTGTTGGAGCAGGAAACGTCGGCGCTACAACAGCTTACACATTGATGAGGTCACATCTCAGCGCCACTGTTGGACTAGCGGATATTGAATCCGATCTTTGCAAAGGACACTGTAGCGACCTTGAAGACGGGTCTGCGAATACAATGACCTCTCATATCGTTTCTTTGTCTCTCGACGAAGTCCGTCATGCTGATATTATTATTATCGCTGCAGGAAAGCCACAAAAACCGGGACAATCACGACTCGACCTGTGCGCTTACAACTGCCATCTCGTTGAAACACTCACCACAATCCTCAAACCAGTTAATCCTCATGCGCATCTTATCATCGTAACTAACCCGGTTGATGTCCTGACAACACTGTTTATGCAAACACACCTTCTTCCTGCACCACAAATATTTGGAACAGGAACCTATCTCGATACACAACGATTTCGTATCTATCTTTCACACTATCTCAATGTCAGCGCAACCGCTATTCAAGGATTTGTGCTCGGCGAACATGGCGACTCACAATTTATTCCCTGGCAGTATGTAACAATTGGCGGAATCCCTGCTGAAGAATATCATATCACGCAAGAAACACGCCACGACATTGCCTCTAAAACACGCCATAAAGCTTATACCATTATCAAACAAAAATGTGCCACCTATTTTGGCATTGCAGCGTGCATCGATGAACTGTGCCACGCCATTATCTACGATCGCCGTATTATTGCGCCCCTGTCATGGTCACACAACAATATTCCGGTATGCCTCAGTCTTCCGGTCATACTCGGGGCACAGGGCGTAGAACCGACCATTTCTTTATCGCTGACCGCAGAGCAAGAAACACTGCTTCAACAATCGATCGATCAGATTTCACGCATTCTTTTTGGATCATAAACACTATTTCATGCAGATAATGCTCAAATCTCTTTTATCAATCTGTTGCCATCACCCTTTATAAAATTTTACATTTGAATTAACAATATCACTCGTTACTCTTTTTACCACAGAGGAGAACGCATGGCTTTTTCTCCGAATATAAAACTGCTCTTTTTCTTTTCAATGCAAACGCTTTTATTATATCCCGCCGAACTGAATAAAAAAACATCCAATAAACGCACTGCCTCTCCGCACAATACAGAATATGAAATAAAGCATCGTGCACAGATTTGTCAAACGTTAGAAAAACCACGCTTCATGACAGGAACTATAGAACATCCTTGGACTGCTAACAGATACCCATGGTGTGAAGGTTCGCAGGGAGATATTAACACCTATATCACTATGCAAGATGGCAGATTTCATGGCTTTATACCGTTAAAAATAAAGCATAATAATGAGGAAACCAGAATACTCGCCCCTTTGCATCGAGCAGCAACAATACAAAACTCATGTGAAAAAAATTTGGAGGCGGCAACCATACGCCATTGCACCAATGAAACAAATCTCGAAAACTGCTACGTTATTGAAAAGCAACACTTGATCGGACATGCTCAGGACAAAGTAGAAGCACTCATGGAATCTCAGTATTGGGCCTACTGGCATCAGCTCTTTAAAAAAGGAGACAGTGCGAGAGAAGTTCTTTATGCATTCATACCAGAAATGGAAATCATTAATTGCATTTCTTCCTATATACCAACTGCATACGGATATAAAACCGTGCTGAACATTCATCTGATAGCACCTGATGAAGCTCCCTATCCTCATCCTCATACCGATAAAGGTATTCCGCTCATTGATTATCGATGCCTTAAAAATCCACCGGTATGCTTTCCTAAAACTTACATCGAATATAAATATTCGATAACTTCAAGGGTTGATTTTGCGCATGTTAAAAAATTTATTTCTCTTGTAACACACCATTATTTGCCACTCCTGAAAAAATTAGGAACTCGTCCCCTAGAACGTATTTTATCCTTTGCAGGAATTACCACTCATCTTGATCAAGAAGGATGCCTCGCTTCATACCGATTACTCTATCACAGCTATAACGACTCAGAAGACGTTGCACCGCTCAACGAAAATTTTCATATGCTTGAAAGAGAACTATTTGGTACGTACTCCAAACTTCACGAAGAAATCAATCGGCGAAATTACCGAATAGCTCAAAAAGCAGAGAAACAAAACTACCGTGAAGCACGACGTAAAATCATAAATGGTGCCATTACTGAGCTCATCGCAGCAAGTTCTCTGGGGTTTTCAGGCAGACAAACCAATGGCAATCAACCGTCTATAACATAATGATACAAGCGCTCAAGCATATCATCGTATCGCAGAAGAGGACCAGCACGGATAAACACAATAATCAGTTGAGGGCGACACCTGATATGATTCTCCTGTCGTTATATTTAAGACGCACACTGAACATTTTGACTTGTGCTCATGACAAAATGCTACAAAGTTTCCACAGGATGAGATACTGGGATCAACTTTATCGCCATTGCCTTTGCTGATCTGCCGATGTTCATGGCGAACCATGTCAAACACCCATAACTGCATGATCCCCTTCATGCGTCGTGAATAGACAATAATACCTGCATCTTCATTACACGATGGTGCAACACAATATCCTTCTGCTGTAATAACAATGGAAGTTCCTGTTACATAGAGTAATCGTTTAATTTTTCCACCAGCACCATAAATAACATCACCATTACGCAACATAGTCGGGGCAACGCACGGTCCATCAGGATCATCATATTTGCGATATCCATATTTACCACGTGCTGCGTCTTTTTCATAGCGCCATAAACTGCCAGAATGGCAGTAAACAAATGAATCACCTTCAGGATGCTGTGATACACCAACAACCATCCCATCGTCCTGGAGAAGATGAATGGAGCGAACATCCTGTGATGAACTATCCCAACACATTAATCGTACGTTAAGCGGCGTTATTTCAGAAAAGAGAATTGATTGTTTGCCCGATGATAAAGTATACCATGATGGCGCAATGATCGCTGTCGACCGGCAGCAGAGATTTTTTTGTTGTCCCCCACGCCATGAAACAGTGCACAGCGTATCACGTTGATCCCGCTTACCACGGCGCTCTTTTTTAACATAGACAATTTCGGTTCCAAAACTGCTTGGTAGCCCCATGATTCTGCGCCATACATCATCAGCAATAGCATTTGCCCACATTTCATGTGTTGGCCGGATGCTCCATCGCGTTCCTGAAATCATTGTTGTCTCAGCGGCATCATATAGCCACGACCTCAGTGCAGATCCATCAGAAGCAACCTGAAAAAATACCACAAAATCATACCCTTTCTCTGCAAAGCGGGCTATCTCTTGCGCAGTATGCGGCGGTTCTCCACATTCATGTTCAATATAACTATCAATCAGATTTGTCCGAATAAAATTATCCGAAATTCTTTGCATAATATCATCAATATCAAGCGCAACTTTATTATGCGCTCCTCGTATTTTTACCAATGCAATGCGCACCGATGCTGCACTATGACTAACATCCTGAGCGTGAAGTGTAACAACGGAAGGCGTTGATGCAGCCTGAGCGTATAATGCCATTAAACAAATCATAATCAAACCAGCGTGCATAGTATTCCTTATTTAAACGTAATCATTGTTGTACTGTTCCATACTGTTCGTGAATAGGATGCGTGTTTAATTGCTCGCCGCGCTGCAACGTCAAATGCAACAACCCCTGACGACTCTATCATCTCAGTATCTACCACAATGCCGTGTGCGTCGAGTACAACACGAAATAAAACAGGCTTAGTCACGCGAATACCACGAGGCGGCTTCCATACACGCAGAACAGCAGAATATACCTCTTGATACACAATATCCTGATCCTGTTTAAGACGATCATTACCATGATGGAGCGGCTCGCCCTGAGATTCGACGGTTTTTTGCGCAGGAGCTTGAGCAACGGTCTGATCTTTTATCACCGGTTGCTTTTCCTGCCGAAGAGGCACTTTCTCTTTCTTATCGCGAGATGTCTCTTTTTTTTCAGAAGCTTTTTTCTGAGGTTTAATAACTTGTGGAGATTGTTTTTCTGAAGCCGTTTTCTTTTTTTTAAGCGCAGAAGCAGTCTGTTGTACTACACTGCTCTGCTTCTGCTTAACATCACTTTTTTCTTTCTTATGCTCACGTAATGATTGAATCTCTTTTCGAAGAACCTCCGCTTGATGCAATGGATGACCGGGCGATCGTCGATGAAAACGAAGAGGACGAACATGGTGCAGCACATGAGTACGCGAAATTACTACAATGCAATCAGATCCGCTTCTCCACGTCAGTAACAATAAAAAAAATACCAGTAAATGACCCCCGACAACCCCCCCTATAATGAGGATAAGATTATCGTGGTCGCGTAATGTCAAACGCAACATTTAATCCCTCAATTGGTAGCTGTGTAGCCTCATTAAAAAGAGAAAATACCGTATTCCATGAAACACGATGATCAACTGCAAGAAAAAGATCTACTGAGCGAGCTCCTGCACCCTGTGCGCGCGTCTCTATCTCTTTCATGACCGACTCACGGTTAATCCGCTTACCATCGAGAAACAAGGTTCCTTCATGATCAACAGATACCACAATTTCTACATGATCACGCTGTTGCGTCATGGTCTCTGCAATACCACTCGGAAGATCTACCCGAACCGCTCGATGCGCAACAGGAGCCGCTACCATAAACACAACAAGCAGTGTGAGCGCTGTATCAATCAATGGTGTCAAAGAGAGCGACGGCGACGCTTTTAAAAACCTGCGATGTTTTCGATAGAGGCGTACCATTATTTTTCCTTAACCAGCAAATGCATGCGATACCACGAGCGTTCAACCGATTCTGAAAAGCAAATTAAATCCTGCTCAAGCAGCTGCAACTGTCGATACACTGCATGGTACAAGATGAGGGCAGGAATTGCAACAAGCAATCCCATAAATGTCGTAATTAACGCTTCTGCAATACCGGGAGCAACGGTAACAATATCGGCCATCTGTTCCTGACTGATACGCATAAATGAGTGAATCAATCCCCAAATCGTTCCTAAAAGACCAAGGAGTGTTGCGGCTTCTGCTGATGTTTTTAAAATAATATTTCCTGATTCTTCACGCATCAGTATTTCATCGCACACGCCAGCAATAACATGCTGTAACCGCTCACCACCATCACCATGCCGTATTAATTCTTTAATACGCGTGTACAAAGCTTCGACCGCTGTATTATCATAATGCGCTGCAACGGCATTCAACTCTTCAATAGTAGTAACATGCTCGAGCGCTCGTTGTGCTGAATTAATATCATTGCGCATCTTTTTTAGTACGGTTAATTTATACAATGCTACTGTCCAACATGCAATTGACATAATCAGCAATGCTCCTAGAACACACCATGTCAGTGCATCAGATTGTCGCATTAATCCAAAGATCGCCGTTCCCGTAAACATACTCATTACTTTCTCCCAATATCTTGCTCATGCGCTGTGCGGTGTGATATAGCTTGAGATGGTAATCAAAAGCGCTTTTAGTGTAAACCAAATAATAAGAAAAAAAAATAATCTTATATTAATAACAATCAAAGGCGCATAGCGACTACGGTTCACCAGTGATAGTAAAATTAAAAATACCGACTAACCTATTCATACTCATCGCTTGCAGCACGATACCACTTTATCACACCATCATCTTTCCCGCAGAACTGATCACCCTTTCTACACAGCTCGAAAATCTTTCTCGCGAGCCATTACAAACTACTGCACACCGCACGATATCGGTACAGGCTCATGCTCTACCTGCTGCACCAGTAAATGAGCTTCATTTCCCCGCTACCCTTTGTGTGACACATCAACTTAATATTTTCGCTCTCCAAAATACACCTATCATTTTTAAGCAAGAATCTCATACAGTAGAAGTATTACAACCGCTTGTTGCATGGCAAGGAATGACCCTCGGTGATTTTATGCAACCAGCACTCACCGATTTTACATTGCTGATTAAAGCAGGGTATATCCCCCCGAATCAGATAACATTTATACGCACACTCACGCGCAATAGCGCTCTTGAACAATACGAAGAGCAACTAAAAAAATCATTTAACAGAGATACGTTAGATAGGTTAACCACTTTTATGATCGGAGGTGGTGACGCAAGCTGCGGATACCATACCATTAAAAATTTAATCACCCTCAAAAATGCTATCATCAAGAATACGCAAGCAATTCACACACTCCTCAACATGTATGAGATTAATAAGCTTTTTGGCTTTTCTCGTGCACGAGCACTCCTCAACTTATCGGGCAATGGGAAATGGCGCCACATCATTCTCAATGCAATGGGAAAAAAAGAGTATCCATCAATAGAAGGATCCGATCCCAATATACTGAGAGATTCCAACCTTCCTTTAGCTGACTCCAGCGGAGAATGGCTCTCTTTGTACGGATTGCAACTTCTTATCCAAACAATAAAGTTGAGTCCCGATGATTTGCCAGCCAACATACAATGGTGCTGGTTTGCTCCTCCTGGATACAATCATTCTGAGAGAATTAAGGCAATGAACAAAGAGTTCACCGCATATATCGCGCTATGCATTTGCTTAGATTCTCCCGTCCTACAACCAGGCGTACCGCTCCATTGGTTTGGCGTTGTTGTCAGCAAAAGTTTTTCAAAAACTCAAATCATCATTGTTGATTCAAAAAATGTACCACGATTTGATAATGAGTTAGTAAAAGACATTATCAATGCTGCAACAGGGATATCTTCTAAAAATATTGTAGAAAGGATGCACAAACGAGAATTCGATACACTGGTACAAGAAAAATATCAAAAAATATACGATTATCTTTCTGCAGGAAACTCTAAACAAGAAATACAAAAAATTGCCAGCACCGGTATATCACTCCCCGACTTTGATTTAAATAAAGTATATGACATTGATAAAGAAGCACGGGGATTAATTGTTCAGCAACCACAGATTGAAAAAAAAGCTCTTGTACATGAATTAACTAAAAAATTAGAAAAAACTAATAAAAAACTCGTTCCTCAAATCAGTGCAACGATAGATCAATATTTTACGCCTCCATTCCTCAGAGAATCAACATTAACATGATGATTGTATTCTTTTGATCAATTCAACTTTATCAACAATTCCTTTATTAATTTGAATCTCATATGCATGACGAAGCATATTGCCCATCTCCTCTCCCGGCGCAACAATTCCCATCAAATCTGCACCGTGAAGAACCGGCGGTTCTGGTTTCAACAAAACACCATACGCTGCTGAACGGCGTATAAATTCATCAATCTCAGGAAGCTCAATCATTAACGGCTCCATTCTTTGCGGATTTCTTCCCCGCTTGTCAGCATATGCAAGCAATGCAAGCATACGCATATTTGCATACGGAAATAATTTCACCGCAAGTTTTTTATAGGCACCCGCTCCAGCCTTTTCATGAATAAACGATCCTGGCGCCATATGATGTCTCACCAAGAGCGCAACCACATCATACAATCGCTTGTTCATTGAAATACGTTTCATGAGCATTCGCGCAAGCGGAACGCCGGCTTCATCGTGACCAATGCTGCGAATACGACCCTGTTCAATGCGCGTTGATACCACTTTGCCTAGATCATGGCACAGCGTTGCGTAAATGACTGAACATCGTTCAGTATCGTCGTCATAGTGCTGTTGTGCAGCAGCATCCACCGCTTGCATGGTGTGTTCAAAAACATCACCTTCGGGATGCCATTGCAATTCTTGCAACACTCCTCGCGTCGCAGCAATTTCAGGAACAATCTCATGTAATCGTCCGATTTTTTCTAACCACCGAAACCCCCATGATGGTGTTAAGGCCTTGAGCAATAACTTACTAAACTCTGCATCAATCCGCTCTCGCGAAAGCCCTGCCAGTGATATCGTCGAGCATATAGTATCGAGCACAGCGTCAGGCTGCATGTGAAAACGCGCAATAAACTGCATGACACGATAAAATCGTAAGGGATCTTGTACAAAAAAATCAGGATCTGTTGCTCTCAAAATCTTCTGCTCAAGATCGTGCCTTCCCCCAAACGGATCGATCACAATATTTTTTCGAAGATCGATAGCCATCGAGTTTATGGTCACATCACGTCGGCGTAAGGCAACTTCGATGGGAAGATGTTCATCAACAGCGACAATCGGCTTTCTTCCTGCCGAGTCGGTACGCGGCAAAGACCATTCTACGGGAATTCCTTTTATCTGCAGTACGCCAAAACTTTTTCCTACTAATTCAACGTGACCAAACTGCTGAAGAATATCTTGTACATGTTCGAGCGATAGACCGTGTACCTCAATATCAATGTCTTCGACACCAATTGCAAGCATAATATTGCGCACTCCACCACCAACAAGATATACCGTTGCCCCGTTGTCATGTAACCTATGTATAATGGTCAGTAAGAGCGAATGCCGCGCAAGAACCACAGTAAGCCGCTCATGTTCATGCGCTGAAAGATGATATTCCATGCTATCCTTAGTAGTATGAGCATATCAAATATAAAATTATGATACGCTCACAAGTAATGTGTTACCGTTTTTATCAAGGTTATCATATGTTACACCGTAAAACATATCTTCACTTTTGTTTACTATTCATGACAGTAAACAATTATTACCACCCCCTTAACGCGCTTGACCCTCTTGCATGGCTCCCCACTTCATGGGTTGCCCATCAGCGGGAACAGACATCACTGACGTACCCCCTTGCACAACAACAATGCATCAATGTCACGATTGATCATGGACTTGTATCACTCGATACATGGAATCAACCCAATGCTGCATTCCATATCACAAAAAAGGGGAGAACGAGCGAATCAATAAAAAACATTCATGTAAGAATCACTGAAACAATAGACTCGATCGATATTACTATCGAGCAGCCCGAAGATCAAACGTCCGTCGAGTTGATACTCATTGTTCCAGCGCATCTTAAAGTTACCATTGCCTGCCAACAGGTGGGAGATATTACCGTAACCAATGCGCCACTGCACAGCAAGCTGTCAACACAAGAAGGATCGATTACGGTTGAAAATAATCAAGGTGAAACGATTGACTGCTACACGGAACATGGCGATATCTCGATCGTCTGTTCACTGTTCTCTGAAAAGAGCTTAATTCTTGCCCGTGCGCCCCATGGCTCGATCACGCTCCATACGCCTCAAACATTGAATGCTGAATTAGATGCAAAAACCGTTAAAGGTTCGATTACCGTTATGCATCCCCTCGCTCTTGAAAAAATAACCTTCCCCCATTTTGATAAACATCAGGTAGCGAAATTGAATAAAAAAATTCAAGGAATTATCGGATCAGGTGGCCCACTTATTTCCCTCACTGCTCGCAATGACATTATCATTGCAAGTGATGCATAAAAAAACACATATTTTATCAATAGAAAAGCCTCTATGAAACAATCCTCATTATTATCCATAAGCGTTTTATTCTGTAGCTTTGTACATCAGTTTAATAAGCCTTTGAGCCAACATGTGCCTATATCCCCCAGGCTTTCCTGTGTGCTTATAGACTCTATGAGTGGCAATCGCAAACCAATGCCATTCATTCTGCAGATTCTAATGCCCAATTATCAAGCGCTTCTGATACCATTTTGCACCTTTCTGGTGCAAATAATTCGTGCTGATTTTTTGTAATATTCTCGCTCAATTTTTTCCATTGCTCTTTATGAGCAACAAGATTTTTATGGAGATAGACTGTTGAATGAGTACTCATTACATTTCCCCCTGTTGCGCATATTCCATTCTTATAATAGTCCTTAAGCAACTGATGACTGCCCCAATATATACTCACCCGAGGATTATGAATGCGAGTAAGAATCTTGGCAATGTGAAACTCTCTTTGTCTTAGAGCAAATGCAAGCTCAGGATCTGCTTTTTCAAAATCAAGCCACCCAATCTCAACAAGGAGAGGATCGGGATGTTTTTCGTCAGCCCATTGAAGAAATCGCTCGCATACCCTAAGCTCTTTTTCTGACACACTCAGACGTAATGTTACTAACGTTTTTGAACATCCCTGAGCTTTCAAAGCATGTGCCTTTTTGACACAATCCCTCATGCGCTCAATACTCCATCCTGGATGATTTTCCAATGAACGATCTACACAATATCGGCGATATCTTCGAGCATCCTCATGAGATACCGTGGCTACACTCAAATAGCCTAAAACCATTTCCCCAGCATCATTTATTCTTTGAAATCTAATGTGTGGCACGTGCCATTGGAAATCGATAACCTCAACCGTCTTATAGACATCTTCTAATGGACCTTCCCATTTTTCTGAAGATTCTGCTGCAGCTATGGCCGACGAGATAACCATGAACAGTAAAAAGCTTCTATACCACCCGAAAAGAAACTCCATCATACTCTCCTCATTCATTTCTTTGACTACAATCTTATGAAAATAATCACATCTTTCAATAGAAAGTCAATTTACCAATATGCACTACCATTTATTTCTCTATGCCATGCGCAGCCCTTCTTTACAATCGTGCACGATAAACAAACTTTATCCAAAATCGGAATGCGGTGCAGCTACTTTTCAAAATATATAAAAAACGTATAATATATGATGTTACTTACTTAATCTCTTTCAACAACATACACACAAGAAGAAAATCGCGGCAAAGAAAAAATAAATTATATTGAAGGATTTTCCTATGACAAAAAATTTCCGCATCTTACTCACAACAACAGTCACTATACTTTTGAACGCTCCTCACATAGGCGCTGCTTCAGCAGGCGACACTGAACGGCGTCTTAATAAACTCGGAGCCACGGTTTCAGGCGCCTCAATCGTCTATCAGATTTTCACATCCCTTCCGTCCAAAGAAAAAATCCCTTTAGAAGGCATTATGCTTAATACACTTTTAACCGGTGTAAGCATTAATATAGCTACTCAAGATGGTCAAAACAAGCACATACGCTCTGTCGAGGACAAAAGACGGATCGAAACTGCTGCCAACGTTATTGGGCTTGTTGGCTCACTCTGTGCGGCATGCTCGGTCTATAAAAGCGGTGAAGATTTAGGCTTACTCGCAAATTATTTACTGCAAGCAGGTCTTCGCGCAACGCGACTTTGCAAGCTTGCAAGAGGATAAAGTAGTTTTACCAAAATAAAATCCCTGGCTCAAAAACCGGGGATTTTATTTTGGATAGCTTTTATTACTAATATCTTCTTTGTTTTATTATCAATCCATTAAAAATATGGCACTACTACGCTCCTTGAGAGTAACTTCTCAGCCTACGCGTCTCACTACGGCGGATACGCGAAGTGCTGGCCTGCCATACGAAGATTTAGCGAAATATGGTGGAGCTGACCGGAATCGAACCGGTGGCCTCATGAATGCCATTCATGCGCTCTGCCAACTGAGCTACAGCCCCTCTTACACGAACTATAGACATGAGTATAAAAAATAACTAAAAAAGAGTAAACTGCTCTTTATCATTGTGACGATAATTATTAAAAAAGGATTTCTTATATGTTTTGGTTAGTAGCAAGCTGTCTTCTTTTTGGCGCAAGTATCAATGCAGCATCAGTAGCGGTGAAATCGCTTTCACCAGATCATATGCATATTACTCTTGAAGTATCACTTCCTCAGGGACACAAGCTTTTTCATGATACCATCTCATTTTCGACTAACGACCCACTACTCAGTTCGCTTTCATGGACTACTGATCAACATCCTGAACCCTTTTTTGATCGCCCCTCACGCGCTTCGCAAAATGCTTATGAAGGCACGGTGCTCTTTACTATTACCTTGCCACAACCAGCCACACAAAAATTTAATCTTTTTATGCACTTTATGACGAATAATCAGAAGTTTCCTCAAGAGCGCTTTGTCACGATTGATCCCCAAACCCCTTCGAAGCAAAAAATAGAATCACCGACAGAACCTTCGGAACAAACTGCTCAAAAATCCCCCAAGCAGACGATTACGCGCGCACCACTTGTCCCTTCAATGTGGCAGAGCTTGTATGAAGGAATGCATATGCTCCAAAAAACTATCGCGCATGCATTTCTCTCATTAAAAGATAGAATATCGCATCTTCTGGAAACAACAACATCCCTCTATCTCCAACTCATACTCGCTTTTGGTCTTGGCATCTTAATGAGCATGACTCCCTGTATTTATCCGATGATTCCCGTTACAGTAGGCCTTCTTGGCGCATCACCCGGAAATTCGCTGGGAAGAAACTTTTTGCTTGCGTTTTCGTATACCATAGGAATTGCCTTTGTTTTTGCATTACTGGGACTCCTTGCCGTATTTTTTGGCATTCAATGTGGAAGCCTTGCCTGTAATCCTTGGATTGTTTCACTGATTGCTATCTTTCTCATATATATGGGCGGATCTATGTTTGGCTGGTATGAAATTTACATACCTCGTTTTTTACAACCTTCATCCAAAGCAATGAAGCGCGGCTCCGTCATTTCAGCATTTTTTGTTGGTGCATTGAGCGGCACTATCTCTTCTCCATGCGTTTCTCCAGGCCTTGCGCTAGTACTCAGCATGGTCGCAGCATTAAAGAGCTATCTTAAAGGATTCTTTCTTCTGTTTACCTTTGGTTTTGGAACAGGAATCCCGCTACTACTCATCGGAACGTTTTCTGCAACGCTCCATCTTCTTCCCCGTGCAGGATCGTGGATGAACGAAATTAAAAAGTTTTTTGGCGTACTGCTCATCTTAGCAGCGTTTTCATTTTTACAAGCTGCTCTGCCACTCTATATTGTATTTTCAATCGCTGGACTTTTCTCATTAGCATGTGGCATTGTTTATAGCACCAATATTATGCATCGTACAAGCTTTCTGAGCAAATTGTTTACTTGCATCGTGAGCGTGACACTCATGACCATTGGCTTCTATCAAATATACATCGCCTTTACGGCATGGATCACCCGCAACGAGAAACATATTCATCCACAAAAATGGCTTTCTTCTTATGAAACAGCACGCAAACAAGGCAAAGAAAGCACAAAGCCGATGCTGCTCGATTTTACCTCAGACAGCTGTTCGCTCTGTAAACTTCTTGAAAAGCGTATCTTATCACAACCTGACGCACAAAAAATTTTCGATTACGTAGTTGCCGTAACGATTGATGGAAGCACGCGTGATGAGCAGTTTGTTGCGCGCATTCACCAATTCGAAGTATTTGGTATGCCAACGTTACTTCTCGTTGATCCCTTTACGGAGGAAATCATTGCAAAATGGAGCAGCGAAATTCTTGAGTGGGAACCTATCAAATTTGTTGAATCGGTGGAAGAAAAAGCTGAGCTTTGGAAGATACAACAATCAACATCAGTGAGCAACGTAAAAACTGCGTAGCATCTTCATCTAAAAAACAAGCATCGAGTATAATAATCATTTGCTCGATGCTTGTTTTTTATTGAAAGAATATTCGGGAGTTGCTACGGCCAACAGGACCAGTCGTCGTCTTGATTATTGCTGCTGCGGTTGTTCAGCTTTTTTACCCGCGTTATGGCAAAGGTATGATCCAATAATCGATGGAAGATAAGTCGCTATGATCATTAATAATGATATTTCAGTGTCGTATCAATTTGGTACCATTTTATTGATGCATGAATACATCAATAATGGAATTACCAAGGGTATAGTACATGAAATAAGTTTTTCAATGATACGATAAACGTGCGACATTTTGCTCAAGTATAAGAAATGACGCCTTCGATTACAAATATATGCAATTTTATTTTGGGCAATGTGCAAGATACAATCCTGCAACTGCAGCTGCTCCACAATGCCAAAGGAGATGAGGAGTTGTGTAACCCTTGTTACGTGCGCAATATGTATCAAGCGCATTAAGGCCTGCAACACCTACTATTGGTGCCAACAACCATGGATTTTTGAGAATAACAGGATATGTACGTGCCAATTTAGAGACTGCACATAAAACACCAATTTTATCAATATAGAGTAACCATTGCTTAGGAATTGCATGGCTCACCACTGAAACAGTTCCTGCAAAGATAAGTTCCGGTGAACCGTAATAGAGACCAACACCAAGTAAAGCCGCATTTGATACTGTACACCAAAACTCTGCTACATATGGTGTTACTTGATACCAATTTTCACGCTGACTTTCTCGAGGAGTTAATCTTTGGAAGAACCCTGTTGCATTTTCATCTGCAGGTGTAGTCCAGAAGCCTTCATCTCGAGAGAAAAGACCATTATTCGTATTATCAGCAGCGCGCACTGGAACTAAACTTGCAACCAAGAGTAAAGCTGCCATCGCTCTCAATAACTTTTTCATAAATTCTCCAAATATATATTTTTTATACACTATAATTAGTATAAATCCTATATTCAGCTTGTCAATCGCTTGTGGTGGTTCAAGACATAGGGGACTTGCACCCTATCGATTGTGCCATGCTTGGCGCACAAAATGAGCAGCGAGCACGTGATTATTGTGCTCGCTGCTCATTTATTGGGTGTGTTGTATTCCAAATAATGTAGTTATCAAAATACTATGGACGATGGTTTCCCTGTTTTCGATCATGCACATGATGCTCTTTTTCTTTATGAAGCATATCGTAAGCAATCTTCAATACCTCATCAAGAACCGGGTATAATTTTTGTCCTTCACGATGTACATTTACCTCGTATGAAGGGGTAATGATATGAATATGAACTTCATTATGCGCATGATTTGGATGGCCTTCTAGCACAATTTCGATAGTAACGGGGGAACGTTCATGCTGGAGAAACCGTATTATTCTTTCGCATTGCTTATTGATGTGTGATTCGAGCACTTCTGTGTGTTCAATGCCTTTACACGTGAGTTGTATATCCACGGTATCCTTCCTCAGTCACGATATGATATTACGATTTTTTTTGATTGCCACCCTGGTGCTGCTTAGCCGCACGTCCCTTCAACATCATAATATAGCTATATCATAAAAATTTATAGTGTGTCTACAGGCTCTCCATGATCAATTTTTATTGTTTTTTTCGTACAATAAATTTCACGGGAACACCGTACAAGTCATACTTCTTGCGGAGAATATTCTCAAAAAATTGCAGCTGCGATGCACCAAACCATACTGCCTCATTGACCTTCATGCAAAATGTTAAAGGCGCATTACCAACTTGTCGCACATCGTGCACAATCAAACGCTGCCCATTGCGCATCAAAGGACGTTTTTCGAGCTCTTGCATAAAAAGATTATAAATAATCGCTGTATTAAACTGCTGCTGACTCCGCTGCCACACATCTTCGACCAAAGGAAGCACGGAACTTACATTCTTTCCGGTTAAGCATGAAATTTTTTTACAAGGAACTTTATCAATCAAATGGCGATACTCTTTCAACCGGTCAGCAAAAGATTCCAGCGCTTCTTCCCCCATGACATCTTCTTTATTGATTAAGATAATCAGTGATTTATAGCGTTCAGTAAAAGCATAAAACCCTAACTTAAGATCTTGATCAACCATAGTTCCTTCAGTGCCATCGATTACCAAGATCACGACATGAGCATCGGTTAAAGCCTGAAGCGAACTGTATACCATATTCTCTTCGAGCCGCTCATATATAGCACTTTTACGCCGCATTCCCGGAGTATCAGTTACCATCACATGCTCTTGCGATATAACAATAGACTGAGAAATAGCTTCTCGCGTTGTTCCAGGAGCATTAAAAACAATCGAGCGCTCTTCTTTCACAAGATAATTCATCAGCGATGATTTACCGACATTTGGTCTGCCTAAAATAACAACACGATAGTGTGGTTTTTCTTCAACATGCTGCTCGGTTACCGGAAGTGCATTGAGAATAGCGTCGAGCAAATCAGATATACCTTTTCCATGCTCAGCTGATAGAGGAACGACATTGCCGCTCCCCAGAGCACTAAACTCAAATAACGTTTGATCAGAACCGTGGACATCAGATTTATTAACTACGATGATCACCTTTTTACCAAGACGGTGTATTTGGCGCATAACTTCACGGTCTTCTTGTGTTACTCCAACCGTGCCATCACCGACAAAAACAACAAGATCAACCGCCTTGATGCTATTCCACGAGTTTTCCCATATTTTTGTCATCAATAAATCTTTTGATGATACGGGGGATGACGATAATCCTGCAGTATCGATCAGCTCAAACGAGCGATCCCTCCATGAAACAGTATCACGGATAATATCACGCGTTACACCACTATAATTAAAGGTCATACTTTTCACGGAAGATGACAAACGATTAAATAACGTTGATTTACCAACATTCATTCTTCCGATAAGAGCTACTGATGGCAACTTATTCATGCTATTTCTTTCACCTGTGTAACGGTCCCTGGAAATACTGTAAGTATTTTCCGTATCATTTCTTTATCTTCTGCTGCAACACCTTCAATGGCACGTTCACTTTTTTGAACACGTGCTGGTGGAGCAGCGGGGGCTGATGATTTTACTTCATCAAAAAAACTGATATCAATCATAATAGACTGCTGCAACTCTTGAGAAATAACCTCTTGTATCTGTTTCTTAATTTGCAATACAACGTCCTGCCATAGTTTTAACGTTGCAGGAATCGTAATACGCCATTGTTTATCACTCATCATTTCAGGTTTCATTTGCTGTATAATAGATATTTTCAACTGGTCACGCTCTTGCGTGATAATGCCTTTAACCTTTTCCCATACCGACGCTAACGGTGATTCTAATGGAACACCAGGTATTGATGGTAATGTTTTTTGGGGCGGTTGATCGAGGATTCGCTTCTCAGGGTACTGTTCTGCTTCGCGCACCGTTACTTTTTGCGGTATATTTTGGGGCGGGGAACTTTTATCTATTTTTTGAGCGTCACTCACCTCTGAACGGTAACACATCATTACTAATAACATTTCTAAAAACATATGTTTATGCGCTGTTTTGATCAGCATAGATTCTGCATGAAAAAGACGCTCCCAATAAATCAATACATGACTCAGTGTCATCTGTTTTAATAATACGCGTAATCGTTCTTCATACGGTTTCCAGTCGTGCTGGATAACGCCACCGTCAAGGAGAACCAGCGCTTGAAAACATGATCCTATCTCGCGCCATAGTGTATAAATGTCACACGTACGAACCTGACTCTGTTCTAAAAATGATATAAGATCACTTTCACGCCGCAATGCCATAAGCTCGAGAAGATGTACGACGAGTTCCAACGAAACTGCACCAAGCAATGTACGCGTCTCATCGCTATCGACACGACCGTATGTCAATATCGTCTGTTCTACCATATTCAATGCATCACGCAGAGAACCCTCAGCAGCCTCTGCAATGATATGGAGCGCCTCAGAAGTATAGGCAACTCCTTCATGTTCACAAATCACTGATAATCGAGCAACAATACTTTCTTTTTCATGCATACGTAATGAGAGGGGAAAACAACGAGATCGAACCGTATCAATAATTTTATGAGCATCGGTTGTTGCTAACATAAACACGATCGATGGCGGTGGTTCTTCAAGTGTTTTAAGCAGCGCATTACAGGCAGCCTTACTGAGCATATGAGCTTCATCAATAAGATATACTCTTTTACGACCAAGTTGTGGCAGTAGGACAACTGTCTCGGTCATCATACGAACATCATCAACGCCATTATGAGAAGCTGCATCAATTTCAATAAAATCGGGATGTGTGCCCTTTAACATCGATTCGCATGAGCAACATATTCCACAAGGCAATACGCATTCCTTGGGTGCATTCCTAAAATCGTCGTATTTGCTACAATTAAGTGCCGCTGCAAAGACACGTGCTATCGTCGTTTTCCCGCACCCACGCTGTCCCATTAAAAGATATGCCGGAAAGATTCGATCACGATACAGACTATTGCGAAGTAACCGAACAATGATATCTTGACCCGTTATATCTTCGAACCGAGCTGGGCGCCACACACGAGCTAAATTTTTCATATGATGCCCCATCCGACCTTATATAAGAACACTTTTAAAAAAGAGAAACCGCCCACAAAAGTTTCGCTGATTGTGCTGCTGCCTTTCAGCCCTGACACGATAAGCAGCCTTCTAATCGGGCGGTTTCTCATAGTTGTTCACGACTCATAACTAGTTTATGACAAGATATTCTTCAGAGCAAGCTCAGTTGTTAGGCATAGCTATCATTAAACTGAGAATCCTTTTTAAGAGATATGGCGTCAGCCAGGCGTAGCTTAACTATACTTCGAAGTCTTACCTTGGAGCAAAGACTGGCGGAGAGAGAGGGATTCGAACCCTCGATGCCCCTTGCGAGACATACACGATTTCCAATCGTGCTCTTTCGACCACTCAGACATCTCTCCTTAAAGCCTACCGTTTATTAGATCGATTACCTCGTGAGGCACCGTCACTTTTTCCACGAGACTGAGGACGACGTAGCGGCGCTTTCGCTCCTGATGGCTTACGTCCCGATTCACTCTCATCTTGATCAAGCGAGGCTTCGACGGCTGCAAGCTGCATATCAATCTGACTTTTATCAACCGCATTTGGTGATGAAGCATCTACAGCAAGCGCGCCTTGAGCTGCCGTTGCATCGGCTAACGCCTGTTGCGCGCGTTCACGATGACGTTCTTTGCCTGCTAAAGCTGCCTTGAGAAGGTCTTCACCAGCAATAAGCATAATGCTTTCTTCACCATCATCATTTGCAGGAATTGGATATAAAATACCATCTGGTGAAGCATTCGTATCAACAAGCGCTATCACAGGAACTCCACATGCAATTGCTTCTTTTACCGCAACATGCTCTTTCCTTACGTCAATAACAACCAACGCTCCAACAGGCCATTTGAGCGCTTCTATACCACCAACGGTTTTAGAGAGGCGTTCTGTAACCTTATTGAGGACACTTAATTCTTTTTTTGTGAAATGGCTTCGGTCAGACTTTACAAGAATATCTTTATTTTGTACAAGCTTACGAACTGCCTTGCGAACTTCATTAGGATTTGTGAATGTACCACCAACCCAACGATGACGAACTACTGGCCATCCTGCCTGTTCTACAAGTTCCATTGCCTTTTGCGCTGCTTTTTTCGTTCCGCACCACAGAATCTCTTTACCTTCACTGGCAATTTTTTCGAGAAATTTCGCTGCCGTATCAAGCATAACTGCAGTTTGAGAGACATCTATAAGATCAATGCCATTACGCTGTCCCCAAAGAAATCGCCTGCTCTTAGGGTTTCCCCACTTGTGCTGATGACCAAACTGTGTTCCCGCCTTAATAAGCCGACGCAAATCCATCATAATGTACCTTTCGCGGGTTACAACACCATTTTTCGGTATAGCCTTTATCAGCCAGTGACCACCCGTTCAGAAAAATGTGTTTGAATGAAATAATAACCATTGTTAAACAGTTATACTACGTAATTTACCTTACCACATTAAAAATGCAACTATTTTTGCTCTCCTTCAACTCCGATCACCTTATTTTTGGCAACCGAGAGCTCAAAAGCTCTTCCCATGAGATGAGCTGCTACAACCCATATACTAATCAAGAATGAAAAGAATGCGACCCCGAACGTTATTCGCGCCTGTGCCGCTAAGCGCATCATAATCATGTTATAGCCCGACCCAAACCCTTTAGCGAGTTTGGCGCCGAAGGAATCGATCCATGATTTTGATTTAAACTTAATTTCTTTGGTTGTAATCGTATAAAGACGCTCACGCAATGGAACAGCAAACGCAAAATTCATAAGACGAAGCAATACATATACCGCGCCCATTGATGTCGCTGACATGAAATAACAGGCCAACAATACCCCCGTAAGAATCGGAACAAGAACCAAAGATCTTCGCTCACCCAACAGCTCTACTAAGATACGTGTTCCTAAAACTGCCACTAAAAAGCCACCCGCGTGAATGAAAAAGTCTTGATGCAACATATCAATGGTACGTTCAGCAAGCGACTGATGGTGCACATTCAACCGTTCATAACTCACGAATGAATTAATAACTTCCCAAAAAAACACAATACTAAACATGCCGAGAACGTAAGGGTACTTTAACAATAAGGTCAATCCAGAGAACATGCCGCGAAATGATCGCATCAACGAGGAGCCAAAAGAACTTTTGATCGGTGAGGACTTCTGAGATTCTTGTTGCTCGACCTTTTTTTCTCGGTCTTCACGATATGCTGCTTCATATCCATGTAAATGACGTCGAGGGACTTTTGTCATTAAAATATGAATGCATATAGGAACAAAGAGTAAGATTAACGATGCTCCAGCAAGCAATATCTGATGTCGTGCTATTTCAGAGAGCGCGGGACTCCATAATGATACAAATCCTCCCAAAATCCAACATCCTAATAATGCAGAAATCATGCCACCAACTTTTGACATTGCCACCATAATAGGATAGTTAACTTTTGATTCCTCAGGCGAAGTAATAGAGTGAACAAAAGACCAAAAAACACTTACTAAAAATGGATTAAAGCCCTCAATGAAAAGATAAATAACCCATCCAAATAAACGAGATGAATGAGGGATAGTATTGGGCAAGCCAATGGTGGGGTGTTGCAAAAAATATGCAATCAACAAACCACCAACCCCATAAAAAATGCTGTAAATATACAGCAATTGATATTGTCTTACTGAGTCAACAAGCTTTGAAAAAATTAAAACCCCGGGAAAGAGCATGATAATAGCCCAAAACTTTGCTAAGGGAATATAATTAAGTCCTACGATACTGACAAAAAAAGTATCTTTAAGCGTTCTGACAACGGTATAACTCCCTATGACAAGAAGAAATGTAAAAGATAACAATAATAACTTTAATGCGTCACTTCTTGATGCTTGAAATAGCGATCTGAAAAACTGGCTCACACGCATTTACCACCCCATTTACCCTGAATTTTAGCAGAGTTTAGCAAATATCCCCCCAGAAGCGTAGCGCCGGGGGGATATTTGCATTATTAACTTAGATTAACAAACAATTTTATTTTCTTGCACTGCACGTTTATGACGCGCACCAAGGTAGAGTGCTGTGCAAAACCATACTGCAATCATGGGAAAACCGAGATAGCCTGTCCATGCAATATAAGAAACGGCACCAAGCGGTTTATACAGAAGATTGAAGAGAGACCCGCCTTCTTTCGATAGACGAGAACCAAAACTTTCAATCCATGCTTGTGCTTTAAAGCGTGCATCATGTGAGAGCGGGATGTATAGTTGCTTCTGAGCAGGACCGTTCAACGCATAGCCAATCGCTTTTGAGCCAACCATAAGCACGAGTAATAAATTGATATCACCACCAGCGATAAACGTATAAAGCGCGCCACCCACAATTACAGGGACCATTGCAAGCGCGATACCAACACCCAAAAGGCGCGCAATATTACCAACACCAAGAAGAAGACACGCAAGCGTTACGGTATTAACCCAGCTGCCATAGTAACCTTGATACTCCAACATGAGTGCATTGCTATGACCAAAGTTTGCTTCAATAGCTTTTTGAAAGTTAAAGTCAAACACGGTTACGATAAATTCAAAGACAAAAATTGATGCAAAAATACCAAAAAGATATCCGTGCTGAAGCATCAACCACAATCCCTCAAGGAATCCAGGCTCTTCTTTATGCTGCGATTCCGCTTTTTGAGCATGAGCTGTATATGAAGCCAAAACAGATTTTGGCGTTACTCGAAGAAAATAACGGAACGAAGCAATAATCAGAAGCGTAAACAAGGCACAAATAATTGCTGGCAATGCTCCTGAATGATATAAGCCTTCAAGACTTTGTGGTAAAATGCCTTTTTTAGCCAATGCTTCAAAATATTTGGGCAATTTAAGAAGGTATTTGGGACCGAATATAGCACCAATTTGTCCAATAGCGTATATCAATGGAAAGCCTTTTTTTGCCGATTCGGTTCCCGTGACCTCTGAAGCAAATGCCCAGAACAACGCAGGAAGCAATGAACCGTAGCTCTCAATTAATACATACTGAAGAAACCCAACAAATTTAGTAAAAAGTAAGAAAGCCATCGGCCTGCTGTTAACAATAGCGGTTGGAGCCTGTACAAAGAAGAACAATACCCCTACTAAAAGTATCGCCAATCCGTAGAAAAGGGGCACTATATAAAACATTTTCTCGCGAGAATGCCGATTCAAAAGTGTTGAATAAATACCAACAACGGGTATGAGAAATAGGATTGAAACTGTTTTTGCAATAGGAAGCCAATTACCGCTCACCAAGTTAATAAAAACACCATTTTTTAATGTTCTGAGCGTCCAGTATGATCCAATAATCAGGGTAAATACCAACCCCATACGAACGAATTTTTTAAACTCCTCGCTCTCAAATTTCCCAAAAATAAGACTCGCAAGGCTGCGAAATAAACTCCATAACGATTCGCTCACACCCTTAGGCTCATGTACATTATTTGCCATATTTAAACTCCTTTAAAAACTTTATCACAACTAAGGCTATCCTTCCCATTCTGAAGGATAGTATACGAATATCCATGCTCTTAACTTACCTTAAGCATGCTTTATTTTTAAAAACTAGTCATTCATAAGTATATCTCCATATCACGTATACAGGGCAAATACCTGAAAATTTAAGAACGTCTTAATGCAGTTCTTAGCATACACATTTTATGTAGAATCGCAAAATTAAACTAGTGTAACACCCTCAAAATACCCATTTACTCGCGAGGTTGAGCGTGTTACACTAAGATTTTAGAATACTGAACACCTTTAAGCTTTTATGGGGGCTCATTTTATGAATGAAGAAACAATCTTCCAATCGTCTCTCTCGAGTCCTTCCCTGCAAAACCATCAACTGCCGATATTGCCTTTAAAAAACATGGCGATATTGCCAAAGAGCATTATTCCTATTGTTGTGGGACGAAAAACATCAATTAAAGCTGTTGAAGCAGCTTTGCAAGGTGATCGTATGGTCTTTATTACCGCCCAGCGGGATACCAATCTTGACAAGCCCGGGCTTGAAGACCTTTATGACTATGGTACACGATCTACCATCCTTCAAGTCGTTCGTATGCCAAAGGGTGGGCTCAAAATCTTAGTAGAGGGCATCTGTCGCTCTCGTATCATCACCTCTGACACCAATCAAGAATACCTCAGTGCTTACTGTACCGATATCACTACCCTTATCACCTCATCTTCGATAGAACTTGAGGCGCTATGGCGGCATACACGTACCAAATACACCCAATATTGTCAGCTTAACAATAAGATTCCTGCCGATCTGCTCCCCGAAACAGCATCTTCCCTTGAAATAGAACATGCTCTTGATACGGTGCTCGTTCACATAACAATTCCTCTTGAAGAACGACAAAAATTTCTTGAAATAATGGAACTATCAGATCGTATCTTGTATATTTGCAAGATACTCGACCGAGAAATAACTATTTTTGAAACAGAAGAGCGTATTAAGGCAAGCATTCAAAGTCAGGTGGAAAAAAATCAGCGCGAATACTATCTTAACGAACAGATTAAGGCCATTAATAAAGAGCTCGGGCGTGATGACCAACAGGTTGAAATTCAACACATACGCACCAAGGCAAAAAAGCTACGCCTTCCCCAAGAATGCGCTGAAAAAGTAGAGCGAGAGCTGAAACGCCTTGAAAATATGCCTTCCTCCTCAGCAGAAGCTTCGGTTATCCGGCACTATATTGAATGGCTTCTTGCACTCCCATGGCATAAAATATCGCGTGACAATATTAGCATCGCTGACGCTGAAAAAATTCTCAATAAACAGCATGCGGGCTTAAAGAAACCAAAAGAGCGTATTATTGAATTTCTTGCTGCCCGTAAATTCTCAAATGCACTCAAAAAATCACCGATTATATGCCTTGTTGGACCTCCCGGGGTCGGTAAAACTTCCTTAGCAAGTGCTATTGCTGAAAGTCTCGGTCGTGAATTTCGCCGTATTCCTTTAGGAGGACTACGCGATGAGGCTGAAATTAGAGGACATCGAAGAACGTATATTAGCGCGCTTCCGGGCAAAATTCTTCAAGCAATGCGCCATGTAAGCACAGTAAATCCTGTCATTTTGCTCGATGAAATTGATAAAATGTCGATGGATGCTCACGGCGATCCTTCAGCAGCATTACTTGAGGTTCTTGATCCGGAACAAAACAAAGCATTCTTTGATCACTTCCTTGAAGTTTCATATGATCTATCGCAGGTTGTATTTATTGCAACCGCAAATCAGCTCGATGGAATCCCTTACCCACTTCATGATCGCATGGAATTGATTTTTCTCTCAGGATATAGCGAACAAGAGAAACTTGATATTGCCCAAAAATTTCTTCTTCCCCGGAATCTCAAAGAACATAATCTTACGGCAAGAAAATGTAAAATATCAGAAGACATTCTCCTGCTTCTTATTCGAGAGTACACACGCGAAGCAGGCGTACGACAACTTGAACGGATTTTAACCAAAATTTTGCGTAAAGTAATTCAACTCTTTTTAGATGAACCATCTCGTGCATCATGTGTTTTAACACCAAAACTTGTTCGCGAGTGGCTTGGTCATTCTAAGTTTAAAATTAAACCACTCAATGTTACCGAAGAACGTATCGGACTCGCTTCAGGCCTTGCATGGACAGAGGTTGGTGGCGATCTTCTTGAAATCGAAACCAGTATTGTTACCGGAAAAGGAAATGTGACGCTCACCGGGCAACTGGGCGACGTTATGCAAGAATCTGCCTACGCCGCATTAACGTACATTCGTTCACGCGCTCCCCAGCTGGGATTAAAGCCTAATTTTAATACAACCAAAGACATTCACATTCACATTCCTGAAGGAGCAACGCCGAAAGACGGTCCTTCAGCAGGAATCACTTTGTGTACTTCTATTGTTTCTGAAATGACTAAAAATCCGGTAAACCCTCTTGTTGCAATGACGGGCGAGATTACACTGCGAGGACGTGTCCTTCCCGTAGGCGGACTGAAAGAAAAAATTCTTGCAGCATCACAACATGGCATTAAAACAGTCATTCTTCCTCGTGATAACAAAGACGAGATTGATGAAATGCAAGCGGAAATCAATACGCGTGACATTACGTTAAAATTTGTTGATACTATGGATGAAGTACTTGAACAAGCATTGCTCCGCTCGCCTTTTTCTAAACCACTGAAAACATCAAAACGAGACGATGACTATGCTCAGGTAAGCAAGGCTTCTTAGAACACCATAAACATAGTAAGGATTTTATGAAAACTTCATTACACATACTCTTAGGCTGCACACTGCTTTGTCTTGCTGGCTGTGGTAAAAAACATACTACGACAACAACGACAATCATTAAAACTGAAGAGTCAAGCGATCATTGTCATCATAATTGCACAGGCTGTCATAATCACAATGTTGATGAAGAAGAAACAGAACTTGTTGTTTCACATCAGAATGTAAGAGAGTCTGGCGTCATCCAAGCGAGCATCACAAACGATATGAAATAATCAACACCATAATTTATTAAAGAAGGGATAGTTTAAAGCTATCCCTTCTTTTTGTAAAAATACCACTCTTGCTTTAGAGTTCTCGACTTAAAAAACACCCCCCTTCTCAATCATTTCAAATTGTGATAATATAAAGATAACAGCAAAAGACTAACTCCAATTATTTATAAATATATGATTGCATTGAGGGAATTGATAATGAATCCATATATAAAGAAATATCTCTTGGTCGCGCTCGCAGTAATAGGTTTGGGTGGCAACCAGCTGCATGGGATAGATGGTGATGGTTTGGATAATCCCGTACATTTTGTAGTAACACTCTCTATCCTGGCCGGAATGTTCTACGGTTTAAGCAAATTTCTCGATCGACCACACGTTCCCTTCAAACCAGATACCATCAAATATAGACAAAGCGATGAAACAAACAATAAAATTATTTTCGATCGCATTAGACTCATAGAAGGCGACAGCGGTAATTACATATATACGCTCCTTGCATCTCGGTTTGTTGAATCTTATGACACAACAAACCATGTTGCACAATTGCTACGTCGCGAATTTGTAGACGCCCAAGTAATGCCACTGCTTAAGGAAGGAAAGGATGTTGTCATAAAACTGAGTGGCGAGCTCATACTTCACTTGAGTGGTACTACTCATACCAGTGAAAACGTTATGTACGATATTATCTCTTTATTGTGCACACATTCTTGTTTTCCTATGAAAGATTGGCGACAACAAATTCGATCTATTATTGTAAATACACCGCGGATCTCATAAGATCGAGTAAAAGTACTCCGATATAAGCTGATACAGCGTTGAGCCGCACATTAAGTGTGTCTCAACGAATATTAAACCAATAATTTTAATTTCTCGATATATTGCCCCGACACTATACGCTCATTTTATTAGCCTCATCACTTAACAAGAGCGGGTTTTCATATGAAAACCCGCTCTTGTTTTATATACAAACACGCTACAACATATACTATTCGACACGCGTTGAGTTGTCATCATAAACGTAATCAGGGCTTCGGCGCAATATTCTCCAGTGTATGACGTTCATCTTCACGTCGTTCATGCCGATTTTGTTCAAAGGTTATGAGTTGCATAACTGCGCAAAGATTGTATTGCATATTATTGATTATCGTGATATTGATGTCTTGATGCGATAGAATTTTTAAGCGATCTATAGTATTGAGAATACTACCGAGCTGTTTTACAGCACAAGGCATTTCTGCTGGTGGTGTTATTACCAAACGATTATGCCTATGCCAATGCAACGCGATATAACCCCTTACTAAACAAGCACTAAGCTGTTGCAAAGATTCGCACATATTTTTGGTGTATCGCACTTTTTTTGCTTGTATAAAATTCTTAATAATCGTGTTATAAGCCATATAATATTTTATTTTTTCGGCACGACTGATATGTTGTGGACAGTCCTCAGGCCGAAGAATTTTTATGAGCATGTCCTGCTCGTTATGAATACCGGGCACCTTACCCCTCGTAATATAGGTTTGTAATTCCCGATAGCTCTGAGGATTAAATATCTCAGGCCCTTGCCTCACCAATTGAATGCTCTGAGCACACCGATCAATATCATCACCAAATTTCATGCTGCTCAGTGCCCGCTTATTAGCTTCAGCCGCGCACGAAATCATTGCATTGCTTCTGAATAATTCAATAGCTGGCAGTATCGTGTTCCATATCGCTGACATCATTAAAACACCACCTAAGCTTGAATTCAAGAGAGAGCGTATCCCAATATTTTTTACGGATGACTCAATTTTTTGAGCTGCTAGAATAAGCATCGACGTCATCCCCATCCACCTTGCTATCGATGATACATTGCAAAGATCAGTCAACGGCCTATCATACTCTACATAAGTATTCAGAACGGGTGGAAAGTTTTTTTTGCCCCAATGCAATCGTTGCTGCCATCGCGAAGCATGTTGAATGGTTTCGGTTGTATGAGAGATTGCCTGTAGTCCAGTGAGTTTTTCGCCCAAGCTGAGCATTACCGCTATCAGCATAACATTCTTCATGATTGATGTTTTCCTAAAAAATTTAATGAAATTATAAAAAATGCGCTGAGAATGCACTCATTATCCTCTAGGATCTCTTTAATCATATCACAAGGTTCACGATCCTCATTCATGATCACAGCAGAATATGTTACACTAATGTACATCATTTTCTTTTTGGATAAGGACTACGCTCTATGCTCATGCTGCTTGTTATTATGAATGCGCTCTTTGGACTCAGCTTCACTTTGGGCAAAATAATGCTTTCTCATGGAACGCCACTTTTTCTTGTTGCTGTACGTATGATTACCAGCGGTTTAGCACTCTTGGGATATAATAGTTTTGTATTACAAAAAACACATACCCCGCGGCGTGTCGAATGGTATTTATACCTCGCGCATGCCTGTTTTGGTATTTTTGGATTTTATGCACTGCGCGGCTGGTCGCTGCAATTTGTTTCCTCATCATCAGCAGCAACTGTTTTTGCTTTTTTTCCTCTTTCAACCGCATGCATCTCATGGATTATTCGTGGCACGAAATATTCATTCTATCAGATCATCGGACTCATGCTGGGATGCCTTGGAGTTATCCTTGTCTTAACACATGGCAATTTGTGCTTTAACACTATATTTTCATGCAATACTGCTGAAATGGTACTCGCACTATCGGTTATTTTTTTGAGCATCGGTATCATTATCCTGGAAGAGCTTGTTACTGTTCACAATAATCCACCCCTCATGATAAATGGCATTACTATGACTCTTGGAGGAATTTTAGCACTTATTGCAGCATGTATCCTCGAGCCGGTATGGATTCATGGAAATTACCGCACCTTGCTGATGCTATTACTCATACAAACACTGATTAGCAATTGTATCTGCGCTAATTTGCAAGCACATCTTCTTCGTTCTTACAATTCCACCACGATGTCCTGCTCAAGTTTTCTTGCCCCTCTGAGTACCATTCTCTATGGAACTATTTTCTTAGCAGAACCATTTTCTTGGGGTTTGATAACAGCACTTTTTGTTATAACGTGCGGCATTTTCTGCTATCATTTCGAACATATACGCTCTATCATACGCAACAAATTAACAAAACAACCTGCGCAATCTCAAGAAGCACCGTTATCGCTGTGATATAATACCTCTTGCCTGCAACATATCAATTATTTTTTTAATGACTTCTTCAAAAGAATCATGTGATGTATCTATCACGCAGGCATCGGAAGATATTTTAAGAGGAGAAATTTCCCGTGTTTCATCTCGATGATCTCGTTCTCCAATAAAACGTAAGCATTCATCCAAAGAAATAGATAAGCCCTGGCGTATATGATCATTTTGCCATCGAAGAGCACGAACAAGAGGATCCGCGGTAAGAAATATCTTACACGCTGCGTCGGGAAATACTATCGTCCCACAATCACGCCCTTCAACAATGACATCACGATTAGATGCTAAATCGCGCTGCAATTTCACTATATGTTCACGCACTACACCTTGTTTACTAACAAGAGAAACATTGCGATCGATCAACGGGTCTTTAAGGCGTACTGTTATGTCACAACCATCGTACAGTACCTTCACCCCATCATCTATGACGCAACGATACTCAATCAGATTCAGAAGAAAAATAACATGCTCTTCAGCAACAACAATATCATTAAAATCGACATCACCATACAACTTAACGAGTCCATATGTCATAGCGCGGTACAAGTAGCCGCTCAAAATGTAATACCATGACAGCTTTTGTGCAAGAGCACGTGCAACTGATGTTTTTCCACTTGCCGCGGGACCATCTATTGTAATAATCATGATTTTTTTCACCTAACAGTATTCAAGCTCTGTAATAAGATTTTTCATTTCACCGTGCATTCCAATCCAACATGCATCATCTTGAGCAATAAATAATATTTCACGCCGCCACTCAATCGCCCTCAATCGCGCTCCTGCTACCATAAGCTTCTTCATACTAGGAGGAGCCCATCGTGTATTACATAATGCTAGTATAGGAAAATTTTGATTATCATCAAGCTGTTGCGCGGCACAAAATAGCTCAGAACATATATAGGGAACAACACGAATATCAGGCAGAATTTCCCATACAGGACGCGTAACATTGCCAATAACAAGCTCACCTTGTGTCTTATTAAATAGTTTTTTTATACAGCCTACGCGAAACATCCAAGGAATTCTTTCAATAAAGGGAGCTGCGTGGCATTTATAATACAGTGCCTTGACACAATCACCCTCAATAAACGCAGCGGTATTATAATAACCACCACTCACTAAATGGTATCCTCCAACAATCAGACCACAGGGCATATTATGCAACCATGTTCCTTGGACAAGATGATGCCATCTCTCAATCACTGCCGGGTGATAAAAAGAGGATTCAGGCATAATAATACACCTGATAGTACCGTTTTCATCATACAAACGTTGTGCATGCTGCGCACAATGAATAAGAGAACCATCAGGACCCTCTTCAAGCAAGAAACAGGACCGCAACACCCCAATATGCGAAATCCAGGAGGGAATATTTTCCTGACGAGGGCCAATAAACCGCCCTATCACCGCGATAATACAAAAACCTATTAAGAACAACAATCGCGCACGTACCATCCAAGTAAAGAAAAAAAAAGCATTGATACCCAACCAGAAAGCAAGATAGAGGGACCGCCCAACAAATGGCAAGAACATAATAAATCGTGTGTTGCTCAAAGAAATGAGAGGGCTCAATAGCGAACAACCACCCCACGTTCCACATACCAGCAAACACGCATATTCCATCCAAAGAAAATATAACCAGGTACTCAACCCCCACCAGGCAAGATTGCATTTCTTACATACCGGATCGTGTACAAAACCCATAAGACCAAACCATACCGCCCCGGGCAGCGCCATAAGCGCAACCCACATCATGATAAATATAACCCTTATGAAAGATTGTCCTACCGTAAGACTATAAACACCGTACATCATACCGCTTATTTGAATACCGGTTGCTAACAGTGCCCACATAAAGCCACCAATATTGGTAACTTTATGAGAAATCCCCAGGCGCCATACCATACACGGCCAAAATAGCATTATCCACCACAGTGTTTCTGTATAGACAAAGGATAGACCATATACAACACCAGCGATAATCCAACAGATCATCCATACCGTCCGAAATAATATCATGCACTCACCTATCGTACGCCCCTGCGAGCCTCTTTTTATATATTCAAACTGAAACTATTTACAGGCAGCGAGCTAAGAACATATAATCATAATTGAATACATCTGAGAGAATGAAACAATTCCTTACCATGATGGGGTGCACGGTGTATCCAATTCTCCACAAGCGCAGTAATATACGGACAATCATTCTGCTCATTGCTTCTCTTTTGTGCCGCTACGATCATCTTGTCGCAACCCAAACATCATCTCAATTAGGAGCAGCCTCATCATCGCAGAAAGTTTCTTTAAAAACGCTTACCCCTACAGAACGTGATCGCCTTGCCCTCGCCATTGACAGAGACCTTACCATGCCGGAGGCGGATCGTAAAGCGATTCAGAAGGCGCTCGCTGCAGTAGCGCAACAGTTATCAACAAAAGATCTTACCGCCCTTTCAACCACTTCAACTGTTCCAACAGAAGTAACAATCCCTCCCGAACTCTTAAAACAGATTAAGGATAAAAAAGTATCAGCCTCACTGCTCACCGTTCCGGGATTTGGTAAAGCACAGTTAATGCCGATCTCAAATGAGCTCAATCGAGAAGCGGGCTTCAACCTCAAATTTACCAAAGAGGGAAAAACGACACTTGACGTTAATACTATGGCGCTTGATGGAGCGAAGTTTGACATTATCGAAGATAAACTCACCGCAAATGGCACGGTAACTATCATGGGTAAACGGGCAAAAATTGGGGTAAAAAAGATATCACTCGGCTCCTCTCCCTTTGTCATTGGAACAATTATTCTTCAATTAAGCTTTGGGCAAGATGTTCAAGAAAAGGATAAGTATACCGGAGAAAATATTACAGAATTTAAATATGATCCCCTTGTTATTACCCTTCCTAATGGAAAAGAAATTACCATTAAATACGCATATCTTACCATAGGTGGCGATGAGGGAGCACCGATGGTTCTTTCCTCAGAAATCACCATTTTTGGGCAAAAAGCCATTTTTTCTATCCTCTTTGATTTATCAGCCATTACTGCAAAACTTGAGGTTAAAAATCTTCCGTTAGTCGCGTTGGCACCAGAACTCAAACGAACTATTTTAAATAATTGGCAGCTTAAAAAAGCAAGCCTTATGATCGATCTCTGGCGTGCAAGTTATGGAAGGCCAGAAGTTGCAAAAGTTAAATATGGACGTCGAATGACGTGCACGGGCACTATCGCTAAACGACCCCTTGAAATGCCGCCTCTTGAACCTACTGATTATGCAACTGAAGAAATGCAATCAATGGAGAATGCGTTTTCAACCGAGCCTGCGCCTGATGCATCAGCATCAGTTATTCCTGATGGAGGAAGTGTTGATCCGCTGGTAGAGGGATCAGAAGCCTCGATTAATCCCGAATTGCTTGCCAATGAACTTCCCGAGCCTGCCCCCGTTGATGAAGAGGGAGATCATTCATTAGAATTTTCCACCGAGCTACCGCCCGAAGATGTTGATATTCCTTTTGCCGTAGAACCAGAAGGCGGAAATCTTCCTGAAATATCTGAAGCAGAATGGATGAAGCCCGAAGAAGAACCGGTTCCTGAGCCTAATACTGAGTTCAGTGTAAAAATTGTTCTCAGTCAAGCCGGAATTCGCCTTTCAATACGTGCACAAGAGTTGCCCATTAATAAAATTGGTGTTGTCGATAGCGCTGAAATATCATTTATCGCCGAACGATCACGTACTGCACGGAATGATATCCGACAATTCTACCCAAAAACCGATAAAAAAACGTTAAACCAATTAGCAGCAACCCTTGAAATTACTGGAGATACACTTCCTATAAAAAATATCGGCACACTCAAAAGTATCAGCTTCATGATAGGGTTTACTAAACAAGAACGAGAAAAACCGAGCGACCCCGAGGTTATCTACAAAAACTTACATGGCAAGATCAGCATCGGCGGCGTTCTGAGCCTTGATATTGATGGAATCGGCAACCCCCTGATTGATGTGGAAGCAACATACACTCATGAAGGATTGTTCTTCAAAGGTAGTATTGACATGAATCTTTCCTACAAAGCAATTGAACTTCAACAGCTCAAAGTCATCTATGGCCATGCAGTACTCGATGTAGAAGGAGAAAAATCTAAGCAACAAGAAGAGCTACGGCGTGAAATATCGCAACAGGCAAAACGAGAATCCTGGCGCCAAAAACAGGACACCTTGCGAGAATCTGAAAACGCTGTTCTTCCACAAAAAAGTACGGATACCTTTAAAAAAGGGCCAAAACCGCTCGCAAGAGATAAATCGCTCTCCCTCATTGGCACGGTAAAACTATTTGGCATTACGTTTCTTGCGCGCGCTATTATCCTTATCGATGCAAAAACGAAAAAAAGAACTGCCACGTTTTCATTTACCGCGCTTATTGGCTCTGTGCGACCGTTCAAAAAGACAGGCATTAAAGGACTTGAAGATTGCGGTTTAAATGACGTAATTGCAAGCATCGTCGCTAATCCAAAGACGAAAATGCCGACCGTTATCTTAAGCGGTAAAGCTGCCTTTGGTAATGTTGCATTTCCTGCTAATTTAATGCTTGCATTCAGTAAAGATTCAAAAAAACCGTGCATTGTAGTCTTTAGCGATGCAATTGCCGATAAAAAACTGTCAGATATGATCCCTGGCCTTCCTTCAAGTGTCGACGTTACTTGTAGAGCAGCACATCTCTTGATGAGCTCCTGTAAAATTGATACAACATATTTTCTCCTTCCCGACAATGTTCAAAAGTTACTCCCCCAATTGATCCCTAAAGGACTTTCAATCAATGCGGACATCCCTCTCGATGGATCTCTTGGAGCGGTTGGAAAGTTTTTGGGTATGGTTCCTGATCATGCATTTAAATGCAAAGGTGCGGTCAGCTTTGACAAAATTTTACCAGAATATTCTTTTGGAATCGCTATAACATCAAAAGAGATTGAAGAAGCTGTCGATCCTACCAAACGAAAAGCGCTGCTGTCGACTAAAGTGACTGCTGAGTATAAGGATATGCAAGCAATGCAAGCTATGGAAGCATCTATACCACCAATGGAAGATATAGACTACGATGACAATGGTAATCCACTCCCCCCTCATCCTAAGCCAAAATTTTCACTTGATTCTATTAGCATTGTTATTAAAAATGGCGTTATATTAGGCGGTGCACCTTCAATTGGTGTTGAAGCCGTCGTTCTTGTCAGACCAACACCTGAAGAGCTGCTTTCATTCAAAGGAGTGCTTGATTTTACCGGCATTACCGTTGATTTTGGCGCACAGATGTTAGGAACATGGAATAATCCGTTTGGCCTGCAAGGATGGAAATTAACTGATGTTGGATTAATCGCGGGCTTTTTTGCAACACCTCCTCCCATTCCGGTCAAACTGGGGGGCGCTGCACAACTTAAAGTAAACAATGATCTCGACATTGCCTTTAAAATAATGGCTGATGTAACAACAATGAATTTTGCTATCGAAGGAAGAGCTAATAAGATATTTACTATTGTTGACATCTTCAACCTCTTTGTAAAAGCGCTTAAATTAAACATTCCTGAAGTCAAACTTCCCGTTGAAATTAGCAACTTTGGCATCAAATTTGCCCGTCAACAAGTTAAAATTCTGGACCAAGTTATCGATCCAGGATTTGGATTGAAAGGTGATATAAAAATTTTTGATAAAAAGGGATCCTTTGAAGGAAGAATCGACGGATCGGGCGTTAAATTTCTTGGAACGCTCGAAAAAACAGTTATTCCAAACCTCTTCTATCTTACCGATGCGAAAGAAACGGGAGACCCTATCATCGATCTTGAACTTTCTTTACAACGGCAAAAATGTTTAGTTTCAGGAATGATCGGTTTTGGTCCGGGACCATTCATCAAACAGAAAACATTTATTGAAGTTTCAGATAAAGGCATGAAAGCTGATTTTGAAGCTGCAATCGGGGACGCAGTGTTTGATGGCAAGCCACTGTTGGGGACGCATGTTGTCTTTGAGGCTGGAGGATCGTTCACCGATCCACAAGCACAACTCACCGTAACATTCCAACAAAACTTACAAAAGTTTATTCGTAAAGCAATTCTTGACAATGTTGATGAGGCGAAACAAAAAGTTATTGCGGGAATAACACAAGCGCAATCAGACCTCAAGGTTCTGGATCAAGCACAACAGTTCAGCAGTCAAAGCATCAGTCAGATTGTTCAAAATATCGAAAACATTAAACAAGTAGCCAAAAAATTTGATGACGCGGAAGCAGAAGTAATCAGTAAGCTGCGCGTTCTACAAGATGCTGTGAGCGATATTGACAAAAAAATTGAAGAGAAAAAACGGTGGTATTACAGCCTTCCAAAGGTATAACCATGAAAATATATCAAGTACTTATATATGTATTGATGATCTGTCAGGTTACATCGGGCAGTTGGTGGGATGATGCGTGGAATAAAGTAAAAAACGCAGCTTCAACGGTTGATACTGTATTTAAAGATGCAGGAGTTCAGATTAAAAATATCGCGATAAACGTTGGAGATGAAATCGTCAAACGATTCCAAGACACACAAACAACACGTGCCATCGATTTTGGCATCCAAATAGCAGCGCTTGAAACAGCAAAAACTGCCGCTATCGCCGCACAAAAAACTGCAATGGCGGCGTCTCTCACTTCAATTAGAGCCGGCAAAGCAACCACGCTTGGCTCACTGACCGCGGCGCAACAAACCCTTGATAAAGTAGGAAGACCAGTTAGTGATGCAGCACTTTCTGGAGCTCGTGAAGCTGCTCATGTTGTTCTCGAAGGAGCAAAAATTGCAAGCGTTGGCACACTTGATGCTTCAAAATGGGTTGCCGACAATGTTCTTGGCCAATTTGATATTACCAAAATTGAATTCAAGGGCAGTTTAGACAAATTAAAACAGGGATCACTGGCGCAAACACATATTGAAGGAACCCTCTTCCAAAAAGATTTTTCAGGTGATATAGATCTTTCGGTAAAATCAGCGGAAGACGTTTTTAATAGTTGTAAGCCCTATATAGAACGCGCCGTACAAGAAATTAAAAATTTCTTTGAGAATACAGCAAAAAGTCTCAATCCCCTTTTACAGCATCAAGCAGAAATTGATGCTGCACGGCAGGCTATGATAGTGACACAATCTGTCACTATTGTAAATCCAGACCAGCAAGCCGCTGTCATTACACAAGCACTCACAACCGCAGATCAATCAATAAAAATTGCTCAACAAGCTATATACTCAAGCTTTGATGAAGCGCAGAAAAAACTCAATGAATTTGCACAAAAAACTACCGATGATTTGAAAAAAATCGCATCGCAGCAGGCTACCGGTCAAGATGAAGCACGCGCACGGCAAGAAATTGCCCGAAGAGCAAGACAATAATAAATAAAGGAGTAATATGAAACAATCATTGTATAACATTGTAGTAGCGCTCAGCTGCATGACCGTCTTTTCTTATAGCTATGCACACCGCGATGGCTGTACGGAAGTAGCACAACCGTGTGTCTGTCAAAATACTAACGTAAAAGGGTTTTGCTTCATAGGATCAAATTCCCAATATCCCGGAGAGATTTATTGCAACTGTCAAGCAGATACGTACTCACCTAAAGAATTCGCTCAGGAATGGATAAAACGCTTTAAACAAGCTTCTTCTCAAAAACAAGCTGAAATTCTTCAGCGATACCCCGCAATTGCACAGACCATTCAAGGAATTGTGTCTTTTGAAAAGCAAAGTCAACAGCCGCCTCGTCCAAGAACTATATCAATGCTAAACATACAAGTACCAAGAATACAATTACCGGCAAACCCGATCGTTCCCCAGATAAAAATTGATGATGAATATCAAAAACTCATTGACTACATGAGAACGCCAAGAATGTACCTAGCATCAGAATTTTTTGAAACAGATGGCTGTCAATTTACTGGACAACAGTGTCCCTGTATCAAATCGAATGGAGTACGCGACCTTGGTATTTGTTCCATGAACTATCCCAATAAAGATGGTAAAGTATGGAAAAAAGACGTTCTCTATTGTCATTGTGATTAATTGTTAGCAGCATAGACGGCAATATCCATACCACACAGCTCAATGGATGATCTTCCATTCCATTGATTTTCCATTACCGTTGCTGCAATATGAAACGGTTCATCGCCCTGCTGGTGTAATATATCGTATAGATCAGGGCGATTGAAAAAGATAAGAGGCTTTATAATGCCTTCTTTAAATATCATACATTTTATATGCGCATCTTTGAGCATGGTGATAGCACCTACTCGTGACACATCTGAGATAAGAAAGAGTGGTTCTTGATTACCGGCACCAAATGGTTCAAGCGACTGAAGATCACGCATAAACTTCTTGTTTATATCTTGAAGCATCACTTCAGCATCAAGATATAAAGAACGTCGCATATCGGTTACATCGATAATACCCGCAATAAATTCATGCAAACGATCATAGATGTGAGCAAAATTATCTTTCACGAAAGAAACACCCGCTGCCATAGGATGCCCACCAAACGAAATCAGCATATCTTTCACGCTCTGGAGCGCTAAAAAAATATCAACTTCCGGAATTGAACGGCATGATCCTTTAAACAGCCCTGCTTCTGTTTCATGCAGTACAATAACAGGCTTTCCATACAAACCAACTAACCTCGATGCCACAAGTCCTACTACCCCCGCAGGCCAGGTAGTCCCCGACACCATTAAAAGAGCTTTTTCATTCGGAATCATACTCGATTGTATACCGTTTACTATCTCATCGATAATAAGCCGTTCAATATTTTTTCGGGCTTGGTTCATATCCGCTAATATTTTTCCAATACGTTCCACTTCCTGCGGTTGAGATCCAATAAGAAATGCTACTGCTTCGCGCGCATCATCGAGACGTCCCAGGGCATTAATCTGGGGAGCAACATAAAATCCTATATCCAGAGAGGAGAGCGCCGGTTTAGTCAAGCGCGCATTTTTTTTAAGCACATCAAGCGAGGTGCTTTCTGTCTGATTGACATAACGTAATGCACGACGAACCCATAAACGGTTCTCGCCGATCAGCGGCACAACATCCGCAACTGTTCCTAACAGGAGCAACTCATAAACCTTAGCGGGTAAATCTTTGCCGCACCGATGATACAGGAGCGACATTAATTTGAAGCTCACACCCACACCAGCAAAATATTTGAAAGGGTAGCCACAATCTGCTTGATGAGGATCTACAATAGCGTATGCTTCAGGAAGTGACGTATGGGGACGGTGATGATCGGTAATGATAAGATCTATCCCTAATGCAGCTGCTTCACGCGCAGGCTCAAATGCGGTAATACCATTATCAACGGTTATAATGACTTTATAACCATTTGCAGCAGCTTTCCGAACAGTAGTAACCGAAAGTCCATACCCATCTTTTTGACGATGCGGGAGAAAAAAATTAATCCGGGCACCCAGAGGAAGTAAACTGACCAATAATAATGCTGATGATGTTACGCCATCGACATCATAATCGCCTGCTATTAAAATTTTTTCTTGCAAAGCAAGCGCGCGCTCAATCCGTTCTACCGCCCGTACACCATCTTTCAATAGTTGAGGATCTGCTATACCATCATCATAATCACCAAGAAATTTCTCGATCATTTCATAAGAACACATTCCCCTGCTCATCAGGGTCTGCATAATAGGAATTGAGAGATTAAATCGTTGAGCAAAATCATAGAGTGATTCATCGGCGTGTGATTCACACCGCCATCGATATTTTGCCCCCGAAAATTCTTTAAGCATACTTTTTATAACGATCCACTACGCTTGCTGACGATAAAACTCTTCTATTATAGCCCAATTAATGGTATTCCACCATGCAGCAATATAATCGACCCGTTTATTGTGATATTTAAGGTAATATGCATGTTCCCATACATCGACCCCGAGAAGCGGCATGATATTATTAAGAAGGGGAGAATCTTGATTAGTTGTCGAAATAACCTCAAGGTCACCGGCCTTATTAATAACCAACCACGCCCAGCCGCTGCCAAACTGTTTTTTCGCTGCGAGAGAAAATAATGCTTGAAATGATGAAAATGATTCAAATTTTTGCTTAATTGCTTTACCGATTTCTCCCCGGGGTTCTCCACCGCCCTGCGGTTTCATCCATTTCCAAAATAACGTATGGTTAATATGACCACCACCATTATTTCTTATCGTGATCTGAATTGCTTCAGGAAGCTTTGACAATGACATTAACAAATCCTGTACTGACTTTTGATGAAGTGATGGATAGGGTTCTAACGCTTTATTAAGCTCATCGATATACGTCTGATGATGCTTTTCATAATGTATTTGCATCGTTTGAGCATCGATATAAGGCTCCAGCGCATCGTACGAATAATCTAACAACGGCAACGTAAATTTATAAGGCATATTCACTCCTTTATTTTTATAAAACTTCACATTCCATACCAATACCATATTTCATGTGGTTTGCCCATATGCAACTGCTGACGTGCGTCATGTTCGGCATAAAAAGGATATTTTTCCCATGCTTGAATCGATTGCTGCACCTCCCGCATTTCTTCTTCGAGTTTTTTACACGAGAATTCAAGGACACTACACTCGCGACGGAGTGACTGCAAGGCAAAGGCACCATGATGGCCTGCAATATAGATATACATAAAAAAAATAAGCTCAATTATCATGCACAATGAATAAAAAATCGACCGAATATTTACCACAGTTCAACCCTCCACGCGCTTTAGTATACCGTGGTGACTTAACGAACCGAAAGAGTTTTTATTCAGGAAAGATGAGAGATGAGATAAAAAGAGAAAGGATAGAAAAATGGTCGGGGCGGCCAGACTCGAACTGACAACCCCTCGCTCCCAAAGCGAGTGCGCTACCAATTGCGCCACGCCCCGACAAGTATGAAGATAACATTCGTAAGTGTAACGAACATTAAACCTTTTGCAAGTTTTCTTCTAGAGACAACGTGTAATGGTCAAATGGGGTGAATGGTGGGGATTGAACCCACGACCCTCGGGACCACAATCCGATGCTCTACCAACTGAGCTACATCCACCGTGTACTTACTTATACGGCTCCAGTATACGAACTGTGTAAAAAATTACAAGTATGTTACACTCATAATCGTCAAAACCGCCGCTGTTTTTTAATGATTATGCCATGAAACTTAAATATTTAACGATACTGTTTATTCTCTCAAACCCTCTCTTGCCCCAAGACCTATCTCCTTCATCATATTACATTCGCCAGGATGCCATTCAAGCATTGTCGCAAAAAAATATGAGAAGCCTTACCCACCGCGCATGGCAAAGGAACATACTGAGAGGTGCCTTATGCATCACGCTGATCGGTAGTTTTTTGATGAGTCATACCGATACCAAGCATATAGAAGAAAAGCTTACACTTGTTACCCAAGATCTCAATGCTGTGAAAATGAGACTTACCCACACCAGTACATCAACATTGACCCCACCAATGTCTCTTATAAAGCATATATATGACACTCTTAAAAATACTGTTTTGTCCTCAGTAAATACAACCTGGTCTCTTGCAAAATATCTTGTTATTTCTGCAGTCACACAAAAATTTGTCAGTGCTGTTTTCGATCCACTTATAGATCCCTTTCTTTCAACGGCTACGATCACCGCAGCTGATTCATGGTTTATAGCAGAACAAACACCTCATTCATCAGCTATGTTTGTTGTCGTCAAAGAAGAGCTACAACTGTTTCTCACACTGCTTATGCAAATCGACGCTACCCTTGACCAGCTTCCATTGATCCAAAAGAAAGAAGATTCCTTTCTTATTCATGAATCGCTCACCTCACTGGTACATCTTGGGGAAGAGCTCATAGCATATATGCAGGCACTTGCACACCATGAACCTTCTTTTAAGCAACGATCCTTTAATAATCTTATGAAACAGATGCATCATTATCTTGCAGAGCGCATAGAAATATTTGCTCGCAATATCCATACAACGCTCACGGCAACTCCTTCTGCGGATATTACCGATGCGTGTCGTGATCTTAAAGAAAAAATACATGCCGCAATTCGACCACTTCAGCAGTTTGATCCTTATCACATTCTTCCGTGGCCCTTCACTATAGCATGCCAAGAAGCACTGTGCCGTATTATTGCTACGTATTGTACCGCTCATGTCCAACCGATCCAGCCTCCCCATTAGGATCTTCTCATGACCCCTCTCATGCAACAATATCATGATATTAAACAGCGCTATCCTCACGCCCTGGTTCTTTTTCAAGTGGGTGATTTTTACGAATTATTTTATAACGATGCGCAACAAGCTGCATCGTTTTTAGGAATAACGCTGACAAGCCGCGGGAAATTACATGGCAAGGCGATTCCCCTGTGCGGCGTTCCTTGTCACGCAATCGATCATTACCTCATTAAGCTGGTTAACGGCGGTTTTAGTGTTGTTATTTGTGATCAAAAAGGTGAAGTTTCTCCGGGAAAATTAGTAGAACGCGTTGTTTCACATGTCCTTACGCCGGGAACACTCACCGATGAAAAACTGCTCAACCCCCATCAACGCTCTCTTTTGGTAATTCTTGCCCACGCTCAGTCATCATATGCGCTGATGAGTGTCGAAGTCATTACCGGCATTTGTATGGCAACAACAATTCCTGCTCACGATTTTTATCTCGTAGAGGCTGAACTAACACGACTTAATCCTCAAGAAATCATTCTTCAAACGCACAACGATCATCGGATCGATACACTCATCCAAGCACAAAAAATTATACCTCACCGTATTGATAGTACGCTTACTGATGGCTATGACGCCTGGTGCTCACTGCACCTTAATCAAGCAGATCAGAGTATCATACAAACTTCACTCGCATTATCAACATCATTACAACTGCTTTTCACCTATTTCTCGACACACGCACCCTATGTATGCAAACATTTACGCACTATTATGTTCTATCATGTTAATGATCATATGATTATCGACGCCATTTCACAGCACAATCTTGCTATCATCCAAGACTCTCACGATCCTGCCAATACTCATACTCTTGCAGCAACCCTCGATTATGCCGCCACACCAATGGGCTCGCGAATTATAAGACAATGGCTTGTGCGCCCCTTGCACCACGCACACGCGATTAATCAACGACTTGAACATGTCTCAACACTCATACATTATCCTGTTATGCGCGAGGAACTTTATGCTCTACTCCGCTCCATCGGTGATTATGAAAGAATAATAGGGCGTATCATACTCGATCGTGCAGCCATTCGTGATTATCGTACGCTGCGCGAAATATTTCCTCGCATTGGCGAGATTATTCATCTGCTTCATACCACCGATTTAGCACAGGTCATCCGCATGTGCTCACAATATCATGATTTATTACAACAACTGTCGTGCATGTTACACCAAACACTTAATATTAGTGAACCATCAGATTGGATTATTCGGGAAGGATTCGACGCCACGCTTGACTCCCTAAGATCCATAAATACCGAAGGGCAATCATTAATGATTGCCCTTGAAGAACGAGAACGTACTGTAACGGGAATTGCAACCCTTAAAGTAAAATATACCGGAATATACGGATATACTTTTGAGACAACCCGCGCCCAACGCCATCTTATCCCGCATTATTATGAACTGGTACATTCCCTGACAAACCATGACCGCTTCACCACACAAGAATTACGCACCATTGAAAACAAAATTGTTAATGCACATAAAAACGCTCAATTACGGGAAGAAGAGCTTTTTAACACGCTCAAACGTACCATACAACAGCATGGCGCGCTGCTGAGAAATATCGGTGATGAGCTTGCAACACTTGACGGATTGTTAAGCTTTGCAAAAGCAGCTGCGCACAATCGTTATGTTCGTCCTGAAATAACCGAAGAGCGCGAAT
>Ga0206845_1003_pt1 | contig 122116 bp, 116 predicted proteins | sample Alteio_BWOrgCont_19_FD_152887 | JGI IMG/M metagenome (GOLD analysis project Ga0206845, IMG submission 152887) | Enriched cells from forest soil in Barre Woods Harvard Forest LTER site, Petersham, Massachusetts, United States -... | ecosystem: Environmental > Terrestrial > Soil > Temperate forest...
ACTGCCTATTATGGATTTTAAGACCAATGATAACAGCTTTAATCTATAAGGTTTTATGAATGGTCTTGACATAAAAGTTCCATTATAGATGTTATTTTTAAGTATTGAGCTTTTCTCATAATTGATTGTATTTTTTGCATATGCTAAGATCGTGCGCGGTGAATGTATTGACATATTGCAGTGAGTAGAAGCAATGCGTCAAGGGATGGGTGCGCGTTATCTTTTTCTGATATTTTTATGCAGCATGAGATCTGCTCTGTATGCGGGAAATCTTCCTGCAGTGGGTCATATTGTTGTAGAGAATGCATCACGTAAATCAGATGAAATTCATGAACGCCGGTGTTGTGATATGAATTCACCGTATCATGTTGCCAACAGATGGCGTTTTCATTCATTTTCATTTGGCTGGATATACCATTCATGTAAGAGGTGTCGTTCATGAAGGAATTGTGAAGCTTGGAACATTTTTTATACCATAGGGGAAGAGTATGCATTGGAAAAAAAAGGTAAGAATATTGGAGCAACAGGATGATTTTGACGTTGCTATATTTTTTCTTGAGAGAGTGATTAAAGAGCATCCTGAAGATGTCGATGCATATATTTTTATACTCTTTCGTTTGATGGACACAATTGTAGAACATGCATGTCACTTTTCTAATGTGTCTCAATCTCCGGTGAGTGATATTAAGAAGGAATATTACGATTCAAAGGAAGATTACTACGAAAGCCTTGCAAAAAAATACTTCAAAGAAGGATATGCTCAATTTTCACACAATGCCGATTTTCTTTTTTATGTGGGAATAACTGCTGTTATGTCAGAATGGTATTTCGGCATTGACAGAAAAGATTACGAAATGATGCTTGACAAGGCGATGCTGCTTGAACCGGATAACTTGATATATAAATACCTCTATTACCGAGATCTTGATCAAACAATAGTAAATAATAAGAGGGAAATTGTAGAGTATGCAAATAGTGTACTCAGTGAGAATTCTCCTATTAAAAAGGCATTGATTAATAAAGGTGCGGTTGGCGAATATTGGTTAGGAATATTAACATATTGGAGCAAAGAAATGTTGGGATTACCTATTAAATAAAAACAATTACGGATGGTCATCAGAGTGCTAGATCTTCAATATGTATGCTGTTATTGCAGTGAGGGTATCGAGTCAGACAAAATTAATCCTTGTGGCGTTAATATTTTGATAAATATCGATAAACCGAAAGAAAAACAGGATAATCAAACATTTTGGTGTCGCGTTGAGTGTTTTAAGCAGCGATTCACCCCAGATGAGAGGTTATTGTGTTGATTGATATGGGAATGGAAAGGATGAAAGCATGTCAGATATCTATATTGATGCTCTTCTTGCTGCAGAAGCAAACGAAGAATCAGTGCGTATGCTGCTTGAGCGTGGTGCTTGTCTTGGCTTGGGCTATATGCATAGAAATGTGCAGGAAGGGATTGCGTTTATTCCAGCGGAGCAGGCTATCAATATTGTGGCTCAAGATCTCAGATGGGTATTAAAAAATCCTGAAGATTTTTCTGCAATGGCACATTTAGAAGTTAAGGCTCTTTCAACCTATGCGTCCGTAATGTTAAGCGAATATGACAAGAGGTTTCTTGTCTCGCTTCGACCAGCCGCTGCGTATTGGACGAGCGCCACTGACGACGATATGATTGATCTTGATGCTTACCGCGATTTATTGATCGACTGGTGCCAGGATTTTTCTATTATTGATATCAAAATACTTGATCGATATGAATAGGAGCACTATATGCTATCTCTTGGGCCATTAATTTCGGTTGTTTTCTTGTTATGTTATGTCTTTTTCAAATGGCTTCCACAGTTTTTTCTTTTCGCTGCTGATAAAATATATGAGTTGTATACGGGAGAAAAACCAAAGTATAAGTATGTGCGAAAGCACGAATATCAGATTCGTATTCCCATTGTGACAGCGACGCATTTTTGTATGATAAAGGAATTGAACCTCGAGTCTTGGGGTAAGCAAAATGATAAATTACGTGATCTTGTGATTCAGTGTTCTTTTTTCAGCAAAGTTGCCGCACGAAATGGTAAAAAAGGAATGCTTATTACTAAAAATTCGATTCCTTCGGAATTGAGTTGGCTTCGAGAAGAGATCCTTAAGACGGGAATTGAGCTGAAAGAAAATTTTTAACGTAAGATGGGTACTAACGCGCACTCCCTGGACGTTACATTTCTGAAAAGCAGTTTTATCTGCATATATCATAATGTTGTACTGCTGTGCGTTTGTAGTTTTCACATAATTATTGTGCTGTTAGCGAGGGATACGTAACTCCTGTGCAAGTTTGAGAATCTGTTCGTGATACTGCGGATACGTTTGTACATCAGACTGTTGCAGCAATGTATCGATAATATCCACCATAGTATCAACATGAGCAAGCGTGAATCCGCGGGTAACCATAGCGGCAGTTCCTAAGCGAATACCGCTGGTAATCCAAGGTTTGCGCGGATCGTAGGGAATGCAGCTGCGACTGGTAGTAATACTGTTCAGTGCTAAAAGATTTTGCGCGGTCAGCCCCGTATGATTCGTTGATTGCAAGTCGATGATAAAAAGATGATTATCAGTTCCTCCCGATACAATGCGATACCCTCGTTCTTGAAAACGTTTCGCCATATGCTGTGATGTTGCAATAACCTGTTTTTGATATTCAATAAATGATGGTTGCAGCGCTTCATGGAAACAGACCGCTTTTCCCGCAATGACATGCATTAAAGGACCCCCCTGTGAACCGGGCATAATGGCACGATTCAGGGCATCTGCCAATGATATGCCGGTATGCGTTGTTGCTCGTCCTGTCATCATAAGACCGCCACGAGGGCCGCGCAGTGTTTTGTGCGTGGTACTGGTTACAATGTCTGCATAAGCAATTGGTGAAGGATGAAGCCCCGCTGCAATAAGACCTGCGATATGGGCAATGTCCGCCACAAAGTAAGCACCCACTGATTCTGCAATGCGCGAAAATCGCTCAAAATCGATGATCCGTGAATAGGCGGATGCCCCAGCAATGATAAGCTTTGGTTTATGTTCTTGGGCAAGGTGCTTGATTTCATCATAGTTGAGCAGTTCAGATTCACGATCAACGCCATAGGAAACAGCTTTGAACCAGGATCCTGATATATTAACTGAATGACCGTGTGTTAAGTGTCCACCATGCGCCAGTGACATACCCAAAATGGTATCGCCGGGCTTCAAAAGGGCGCAATAAGCTGCTAAATTGGCCGATGATCCTGAATGGGGCTGTACATTGACATACTGAGCCTCAAAAAGCTTCTGGCATCGCGTAATGGCAAGTGATTCAACCTGATCAATGATTTCGCAGCCTGCATAATAACGATGTCCCGGGTAACCCTCGGCATATTTGTTGGTCAGCACTGAACCGGTTGCTTCCCGTACCGCAAAGCTCGCGTAATTTTCAGATGCAATAAAATTTATGCTGTTTTGCTGGCGCTCTGTTTCAAGATGAATAAAATTGGCAAGGGCAGGGTCTTGATGAGAAAGGGATTCTTGCATGGGAACTCCTGAAATAGTCGTGAATTATTGTGATGATTTTGTGTTATACTAACAAATATCTATCATAAGGAAAATAAAAATATGCAGTTAAATAAGTTTGTTGCCCATGGGGGCGTTTGTTCACGTCGCAAAGCTGCCGAATTGATTGAGTCGGGAGTCGTAACGGTTAATGGTAAGGTTGTTGCGAGCCCGGGGTATCGGGTGCAAGAGAACGACCATGTTATGATAAAAAAACGGCCGATCTGTGTAAAGAAGCTTGCTTATATCGTATTACATAAGCCAAAAGGGTATCTTACGACCTGTTCAGATGATGAAGGACGACCTACTGTTCTTGACCTCTGCCCAGAAGTTGCACGAACAACCCGTCTCTTTCCTGTTGGACGGTTGGACGGTGATTCTTCAGGTCTCTTGATCTTAACCAATGATGGTGCTCTTACTCAACGTTTATTGCATCCGCGATATGAAATGCAGAAAATGTATCGTGTGAAATTGGGAAAACCGCTTGATGAAGAATTTTGCACGGCTTTATTAAGAGGTATTAAGCTTTTTGATGGCATGGTGAAGGCTGACAGTATTAAAATTTGTGCACGCAATAAAATGCTTGTCGATGTATGGTTGCATTGTGGCCGTAATCGCATCGTACGACGTATGTTTGGTGCAGGTGGGTACCCGGTTGTTGAATTGAAGCGTATTGGATACGCTGGGTTGACCGTTCGTCGGTTGGCATGCGGAGCGTGGCGGCACGCAACGCGCAGTGAAGTTGATGCTTTATATAGAAAAACCGGTCTCAAGCAACTTAATTGATTAAAGTGCTACTATCTTTTATACTGCACGATAAGATGATGTAAAATGTATAAGGAATAAAGATGATTTTAGCGACTGATATTAAAAAGGGTTCAAAACTTCTCTTGCGTGATGAGCCTTATATAGTGGTTGATTTTCAGCACGTAAAGCCAGGAAAAGGCGGTGCCTTTGTAAAAACAAAGATGAAAAATTTGTTAACAGGCTTAGTGCATTCGCATACATTTCGTTCTGAAGAAAAAATTGGGGTTCCTGACCTTGAATATCGTGAAATGCAATATTTATATCAAGATGATTCTTTATACCAATTTATGGATACTGAGTCGTTCGAACAGGTTGCATTGAATAAAGATCAGCTAAGCGATAATATCCATTATCTTCAAGAACAGAACACCTATCAGGTAATGTTTTTTGATGGCAAAGCGGTCAGCATAACACCGCCGCTCTTTTTGGAATTAAAAATTACCGAAACGATGCCGGGTGTGCGTGGTGATACCGCACAAGGTGGTGCAACAAAACCAGCAACGGTTGAAACAGGATTGGTACTACAAGTGCCATTATTTGTTAATGAAGGCGATATTATTAAAGTTGATACGCGTGATGGTCAGTATGTTGAACGTATTAAGAAGTAAGTGATAACTATGTCAGAATCTTCCCGTCAAGAGCCTGCTGAGATAGTCTATTGTGATACGTTGCCTCCCCATGATCAACGTGCCGTAATGTTCCATATTTTATATGCGGTTGAAGCATTCGAGTATGAAATATCGACTGCAACGATTGTAGATCAATTTTGTCGTGGCTTTTGTTGCGAAATAGACCGAAATGGAACCCTCTTTAAACAAGCATCTGCTATTGTTCAAGAGCGTAACGAATTGGATGATCAAATTCGTCCCTTGTTGCACAATTGGCGATTTGAGCGTGTCAGTGTTGCTGCTCGCTTGATTTTGAGAATGGCATTGTGGGAGTTTAAGTATACACAGCTCGATGCACCGGTGGTTATCGATGAAGCAGTTGAGCTTGCAAAATCATTTGCTGAATCTGATGCTTACAAATTTGTTAACGGTTTGCTTGATGAGTGGGTGCGACGGAATACCTCGCATACTATGTCTATTGCGGATGAGTAATGTTTTTAATATTGTCTACATTTTTTAGCTTACCATTCGTGCATTATGCCGCTATTTATTGTATAGAGTCTCTTCAATATGATACTGCTTAGTGTTGTATGTGGCTTTGACGTAATGAATGCAGGGTTGTAGATATGATACTGTACATTGTTGTAGTGATGATAAACGCGTGCTGCATAATGGCGAATCCACTGCTTACGTTGTCTGTTCAGCTTGATCAGATGAAGATTGAAGTATCCTCTGGGATGCAAGAGGAACAGCGTAAACAATTTATCCGTAACAAGTTTGAAGCGTGGGGGGTTAATTTTCCTCAATGGGCACAGTATGGAGGGATCATTGATGAGGCGCATGAAGTTATTGTACCGAGTGAGTCATTTGTAGAGATGACCGAACGAATTTATCAAGCGATATCTTGGGAGGGATTAGCAAGAGCGATTGGACTTGCACAACCTTATTCAATGAATGACGCATTAAAGAACGAGGTTATCAAACAACTACAATCTGCTGATAGAGATATTGCAAAGGAGTATATTGATTCAAGAATTGAAGATAAATTAAAACATCTCGTACAGGATTTCATCAATGTGAAGTATCTCAAGAACCGTATTGTAGCAGAAGGCGCTTTAATTATTGGAAACGCCAATTTAATAAATCTCGCTGATGTGGGAGAGTGTATGAATAATATCGTGAGCTTATGTAAAGACAAAATAGCTTCCTATAGTTTTTCGTATCATCAATTGATTCAGCTGCTTCAAGAAAAAAAAATGGGGGTCGAGAAAAAAGCGCTTGTTGAGCGGACATGGTGCGATCTTCTCGAAAGGGCATTGTCAGATCCATATAAGCAACTTATAGAAGCCTTGCTGCAAAAATTACCCGATAAAAATGGCAATAAGCATGCGGCAGTTGCTGAAATAGAAAAAATTCATGCGAAAGCCTGGAAAAGTTTTGACGGATGTGACCTCATGCAAGATCTTGATGTGAGAAAGCTTTTACCCTCTATACAATCTTAAGAGTTCTCTACAATTTCTCAGTGTTATTATTGGTGCAGTGATAACCGCACATGTCCCTGATAATCCTGAAGGAGTAACTGTTTTTAAGAGAGGTACCAGCGAGCCGCCGAGAATAGTACTTAAAGTGGTTCCAATATTACACGTATCCCACCATATTCCCTTGCGCATTGCTCTTCTGTCGGTGCCCGCAGAGTAACACAGAGAGAGAAGACCCAACGTAGAACAAATGGTCCCTGTTGCGCCAAATCCTATCTGAACGCTGGTAGGATTAATTGCATCATTTTCCTCTTGAGTAGCGTAATAAATTTGAAGAGTCCCTACTACTATATTAGTGAGAGAAAGACCGATATGGATCAAACTGAACCGCACCCGTTCTTGGAATTGAGCATAAAGTTCTTGAGAATATTGTGGTTTTATATTTTGTTCTTCTTCTGGATCCATATAACGATATATAATGATTTTTACTTCATCGGGCAGTATATTATTCAGAGATGAACGTATTATTTTTTCGTGGGGCTTTAATATAACTCTTTGAGATGCCGTCCAAGTTGTGCGCGGCCGTGGGCATAATGGTTGTTTTTGATGGTACTCAGGAAAATCGATAACAATCGATTTTAGAGGCTCACTGGTATAAAGACGCGTGAATTGGGTTATGAAAACTATATGATAAATAGATAATCGCATGAAGTGTGTTCTCCGTGTTTACATGAGATTGGAACATTGTTTTATTGATGATGCGTTTTATAGAGTTAGAATTTGTTCTTATGGTCGATCTTTGGCGAAAATATCGCGGTAATGTTGGTGTAGCCTACGCCATTCAAAGCAGTGTCTTCCCGCAATTATTGGTTGGCCTAGTGTTGCGATAGTGCCACCTACGTTTAAAGGTATAAATGAAAATCGAGAAGGGATAAGGGGCGCAAGAGATGCGCTGAAGGTAGTGAATGATCCTACGAGGTTCGTAGTGCTGTTCCATACTATATTTCGCCATTGCCAGTACTTCAGGCCAGTCATTGATGTACAGCCTGGGCGGAAATAATTGTACACGAAGGTGATAGAAGATACAGTAAGGCCTGCGTAAGCCAAACCCCTCAATGGTGCATCGGTATTAAGAGTAAGATTTCCCTGATAGAGGTACGATAAGGCCAATTCGGTTGCTCCGCCCGCTGTAATAATTATAGAGGTTAATAATTGCTTCTTTAGAGCGCGCAAGCGCAAGAGAAATTCAGCATAATCTTCCTGTATTGCGCTTTCCTCTTTTTCATTGATATCTGCATAGGTAAGCACCAGGGATGTTGCAACAGCTGGAAGCGTCTTTTTTAGTGATTTACATATTGTGCGTCTGCGTTTTTGAGACATGTTGAGTTGGGATGCCATATTCGATTCGGGTTGTGTCCATGCGATGCGACGTTCTTGCAGTAAAGGTGCTGTGGTGAATTCAATGTTATTTTCTTGAACAGGATCTATAACGATTGATATCTGTTGTTGCGCTGCATGCATTGAAGTCAATGGCAGTATGAGCATAGTGAGGAATATGTGATTGGTATGATTTTTCATCGGTTGATTTTTTCGATATGAAGATGTTAAAGCCTGCTCATTTTTTAACAAAAAAAGTGAAGATCGTACAGGACATGAGAAGATTATAGGAGTAATGAGATTCCCGTTGGTCTTATTGGATTTATGTGCGAGAAGATTTCTTGCTTGTAAACTTGAGGATGTCGTATGGTTGCAAAGGTCAAGGTTTGGTTGATTTTTTTTCATGAGTGACAGGGGTATAATGGTAATGTATAGAGTGTGGTTTGTTATCGCAGCAATATGCAGTATTTTTTGTCTAAAAGCAGATCCGGTGTTGCTTTTGCAGAATCAATTGGAGCAATTACAAGCCGGTTCATATACTCCTTCAAAAGAGGCGCTGAAACTGAAATTTGCGCGGAGCTCTCCATCTTTTAAATTTGATAGCTTATGGGCAGAGAATGATATTACAGGATGGGTAAACGACGCGATCGATTATTTAGTTCCTCTTACAAATCCCGTTACGAAAAAAAATGAATTAAACGGTATTTTAGCAATTTCACAGCAGGATCTGTCAGTTTTTATTCATGAAATAGTTAAACATTTGAATGCGTTAAACGAATTGGATTTATCAGAACAATCGAATAAAAATTATGAATTGTCCGTATTCGCTGATCAGTTTGGTGATGACTCATTGAAAAGCCTAAGAAAATTGATACAACTGTGTAATGGTTTACAAGGAACATGTTCATGGCTTAGTGATCTCTATAATGAGCTTAAAGCTCCTCTCGCGATTATCAAAGAAAAAGTATTAAAGCAAAAAAAATTACGTGAAATAAATAAAAAATTTTATACATGGAAGGAACGTTCAAAATCATGGAAAACTGATAAAGAACAGCTTCATGTTCTTACTATAGCGGGTACTGTTTTTGTTCCTGATAAAATATCTCCCGAACAAGAAAAAGAAATTGAGGCAGCATGTTCATGGCAAGGGCTCGCGCAAGTGCTTGATGTGGATAATAAAGAAAATGATCTGCAAGATCGCGTCGTAGCAACATTGATGGAGGCGCAAACCATTTCTGTACGATCATATCAGAAGCGAGAATTTATCGCTGAGATTGACGGTGTTATTATAGCTGCCCTTAATACGCTGGTTGATTCATTAATACCATTATACCCTTACGAGGGTGTAATTAAAAATGGTGAGAATGTTATTAACGGTATTGAAGCGTGGGACATTACTAGCTTCGAAAAGTATATGAACGCGATAGCCGTTGGTTGTCAGCTGAATATTGGGGCTATGAAATATGATGATCTTGTTAAATTATTCAAAAAAAGTAATATCTGGGAAGAATATGGCGGAAATATTAAAAATTCATGGTGTACGGCGATAGAGAAGACGGCGTTTGCTGCGTATGAGACATTCATGAAAGAGATGGTGTATCATATGCCAGAAAATATCGTAGGAGATCCTGAAGAATATGAAAAATATCTTAAACCTGCTAAGCAGCAATTCACTAAAGATTGGAGAGATTATAGATGCTCGTTTAATTTTAAGGTTATATCTTTTTTCAATAGGCTTTTCCGCGATGAACCTTCGCGAAGAGCCGAAGAAGCAATCAGAAAAGCACGAGAAGCCCGCCGAAATAAATGATTCTGAGCTTCAGCCAAAAAATGCTTTTGTCCTATGATGTGTGAGCTTGTTGGGATGGTGCTACAGGAGCATGTGGCACTTCAACAGTTTTTTGTTGAAATGCTGCTGCAGCAATTGCAGGAAATTCTGCAATAAAAATCTCTTTGATCTGCTGCGCAATGACGCGTGCTTCTTTTTGCGCATCGGCATGATCGCGAATTGCAAGAAAATGGATCCAGGATCGTAATGAACCACTCATCAGAATTGTTGTAGTTGTTGATTCAGGAAGAACAAAACGCGCACATTCACGCGCAACACCAACAGCAAGTAATGTTTCATACAACTCGCGGGCATGCTGTAGGAATGACGTAACAGCTTCAGATGCTGTTTGTTCCTTGCCATGGTACGTAACAAGAGGATCACATAAATCGGTTGATGATTGACGATTTTTTACACACTGAATGCGTGTTTCGATATGTTCAAAACCGACCGGTTTTTCATAGCGCTGACTCAGCTCTTGAAAGGTAAATGATCGGTGACGGAGCAGTTCCCGTCCTATAGCACGCGATGTTTCAATTTTAAACGTTAAGAAGGTGTGTTCAAAGGGCGACCAGTGAGCATGTTCAATAAGATATTTCAGGAGACGTTCAGGATGGGCTTTAACGCGTCCAATACGTGCAATATATGCGGTAAAATCTTCGGTACAGACGTCAGGTATGCGTGATGATGTCGCTGCAACGAGTTCTACTTTTTTCATAATATCCTATGCGATCGATCTATTCATAAATCATCGATTTTAGATTTTACAGAGATTTTCGTTTTTTGCAATTGATGCAGTGCACCCTCGTTTTATTTATGAACGAGAAGAACGATAGATCCCGTTAAGAAAGTGTGTGGTTCATTATATTTTTCGAATAATTGCGATATTTCTTTTTTATAAGATTTGTCTTGAGAGGGTATCTTTTCGTCCATATTCCGGAAGATAGTGTCTTGATCGGGTTTTGCATCGGCATACTTGAATATATCACTATATATATCAAGATGAGGCTCAAGAGGTTTTGTTTTTTTTGCATAGTCTATGATAACGTCTTCAATCTTATTTCTAACCCACACGTTATAGGATGATTGAGCAATTTCCTCAACGACTCTTTGAGCGCGGTCGTCTAACGCAGAGGCAGTAAGTGTAAGGTCTATATTATTGAACCCATCCGATGAATTGATGAGGGAATTTGCTTCCCACCATAATTCTGGTCTCTCCCATGCGGTAACATGCTCTGGAAGTTTTTTTTGCTGATTTGAAAGATCAGCAAAGTCATCGGTAAAGCACATCAAATAGTCATAAGGGTGTAAAGCAATGTTGTGTATTATTGATGCTGTAGTGGGGAATGGATAATGACCGATACTGTTTTCGCGACGTATATATAATGTGCCCTTACCATAAAATTCGGCAGACCAATTACCATCTTTGTGTGCAATAACAATCAATGAGTGCTTTTTATCCTCTAAATGCTTTTTTATGGCCGCGCTGTATCGAGACAAAAAATCTATAATTGTTGTGCTTAAGGTATTGGCGAGATAACGCACCTCAGATGATAATAGAGCATCAAGTTGGTGAGTGAGACCTTCTAAATTATTATCTTTAACAAGTGGTATGCTGTCCTGTAGCATATTATATATGATGATATAACCATCTTCGGCATGATTATGAGTTTTAAAACATCCTGAAGTAATAATAATCTGACTGGTGTGATTTTTCGGTATCGTTTGAGTCGGAGCCGAGGCATACCCAAATCCATATGCCGATGCTGCTTTTTGAGGAGTTTCTCTATCCTCAAATGAAGCAAGCTGTGATTGAAGTGTGATGAGAGATTCTGCTGCGTATGATATTTTATGAATTGCTGCAATCACTATAATAAGCGTCGACAATTTTGTGATTTTCCCCTTAATAAATATCATATTCATAGTGTGCTTTCATAGTTCATAAGAAATTGTGCGAAGAGGCGTACACCAAAGCCGGTTGCACCCGGTTTATAATAACTCAATTGGTGCGCATCCCATGCAGGACCTGCTATATCAAGATGCGCCCATGGTACATTGCCAACAAAATGTTTGAGAAAGCACGCGGCTGTGGTTGCTCCCGCATAGGAAGGACTACCAAGATTTGCAATGTCAGCAACATGTGATTGGATAGCAGGCATATAGTCTTCCGTTAAAGGAAGTCGCCAGAGGTAATCGCCAGAACGTTTTGAAGCTGCGATAAGCTGTTGTGCAACGACATCATGTTCGCTCAAAATTCCGGCAAACGGTTTCCCTAATGCATAAAGACACGCCCCAGTGAGTGTTGCAATGTCGATGATGAGTGATGGTTGATAGTGTTCTACCGCATAGGCTAGTGCATCGGCAAGGATGAGCCGACCTTCAGCATCGGTGTTTTTAACTTCTGCTGTTACGCCATTATAAAAGGTGATGATGTCACTCGGTTTTGTTGCGGTACCGCTTGGCATATTTTCAGTAAATGGTGTCAGTGCAATAACATTGCATAATGGCTGGAGATATGCAACCAGTTGCATCGTTGCAATGACCGCAGCAGCACCTGCCATATCAAATTTCATATCTTCCATATTGGCGGATGGTTTAATGCTAATGCCGCCAGAATCAAACGTGACTCCTTTTCCCACGAGCGCGATAGTGGGCGCATATGCTACCGGAGCGCGATATTCAAGAATAATAAATCTGCACGGTTCATAAGATCCCTGTGATACAGCATATATGCCGCCGCAACCCATATGTTTTACATCTTCTTCATCAAAAATAGTGCAGTCGAGATTGCATTCTTGTGCAATGCGCTCTGCTTCGTATGCCATATAACGGGGAGTGCATACGCACGGTGGCAAATCAGACCAGTATCGTGCTTGATTAACAGCAGCTCCAATATGATAGCCATCTTCAATACCGTCTACGAGATCGGACGATGGCTCTTTGATGACAAGAGAAAGAGTTAATGGTGTATTGTCTTGAATTATTCTGGTGAGAAATTCATCAAAATGATACTGTGCAATAAGGGCGGTTGTTGTTATCTCTCGTGCTATGTCATAGAGATTTGTGTGTTGCAGAATGTGCTCATCAATGATCAGTGCGATATGCTGTTTTTTATATGAATGTGCTGTTTTTATAATGTTTCCCATCGCTTGACGAATCTTTTCCAAAAGATGGTCAGGTGGTTGTGTCAGAGATCCTAATCCTATGCCCATGAACAGCGTTGGCATATTGTTCTGTAAGGTGTGGTAGGTTACCTGTTGGCCTTCTGCGCCATTAAATTCTGATGATTCAAAAAAAGCGGTTACATCACGTTGTGAAAAAATACTTTTTATAGGGTGAGTAAAACGGTTCTGGGCAAACGTATCATCAACCAGATAAATAACCATATCAGCACTGTGTGGGGATGTTGTGGTATGCGTGATAAAGGGTATTTGATGCTTGAGATTTGTGGTAGCTCGCTGACGCGTGCTGAGCATCTCGTACGTATCATGGATATCGAGTATGTCATAAGTACACCATAGAGAAGTAGCGAAGGTGAGTGTTATAGATAGCGTCCAACGTTTCATGGTTTCCATGATACAATCCTCGTATATCGAATATTACGTGCAGTGTCCTTACAGTATAATGAGATTTTTTTTTGAAAAGCAAGTGAGCTCTTTTCGCTAGCTGATAGGACAGTGCGCTATGAAAGAAGATCTTTCGGTGACATCCCTTACTTTAAGATAATTTTGTAATACGGGCTGACGACTTGCCTGCGTAATCAAGAGACTATGTTTTGCTTTTTTCTCGTTGGTTGGGTAGAGCGAGCTGCCATCTGGCCGTGTATTGCATAAAATAATTGTGCAATGATCAGAAGAATAAGAACATATCTCATGATATTTTCTCTTTAAAATGGTTTCCAATGAGCTCTTCCATCGCAGTACTTTTAAGCATTGCTTGTATAATGCTCATATGGTGATCAGCGGTCGGTTTAACGAGGCCTTGGCAGGATGCTCGTTTCAGTAAAGCAGTTTCAAGTATGTTGTATGCGTCTCCGATCAGTGTGTTGTGGGTAGCCTCACAGGATGAGCGTGTATTGCTCGCATAAAGACCTGCTGCACAGAGAGCTCCCTGACCAAGCGCGTGGAGAGTATCTTGTATGAAATCTTTATGGGTACAATGTGGCGCAAAGCACTGCTGATATGCTTCCACGCACGATGGTGGAGGAGTGACAGCAAGAGGAGGGTATGATTTTGAAATATGTGTCTGGGTGGTGAGTTCTAATAAATACTTTTGAGTAGGACAATCGTGTGTAACGCTTGCGACTAAATCTCTTCGTAATTCTTGGGAACTGCTATATATGGCAGATATTCCATAAAAATAGTTCATTCTTTGAAATATGGTATTAAGGAGTGCAGTCTGCAAGCCGCAAAAACGAATACTGTCTGACGTGTACGTGATTCCTATAGAGGGTAATATTCCTAATTGATAAAGACATGCGGTGTAGATATCACTACAATGGCCAGCGGTCTGTTCTTGGGTAAGTGGTCTTTTATCATCCGGATTGTAGATTTTTGGATAGAGCATGGTGATGCGGTCTTCCACAGAAAACTTTTTTTTGCGATCGGCATCTGCTGATAAAGGTGTTGACTGCGATCTTGATAAAGAAGTGCTCGGGGGCATTAGAGGGGGTAATTTTTCTACGCCAACAAGGAGAGCGGTATATGATCCTAAAAATAATAAATAGATTTTTAATCTGATTGATTGCATGAATATTACCCATGATAAAGATTTCATTAAGTGATGGTATTGAAACTGAGTGTACTCAAAAAAATAGAGAACTCAATGTTTGATGCATTGTTCAAAAAGGTGAAGAAAAAACACGCGTGTTCAATGAATGGGCAATAGTGAAATGGATGACAAAATGATATGATAAAACATAAAGAAACTTATTTTTTGAACATATGCGAGAATCATGCGTTGGTATTCATATACACTTTCTGCCCTCATAACGGTTTTATTTGTTGCCTTTTCTTCATGTGTTATGACGTATGTCTCTCTTGCAGTGCCGATAGGTCCCTGGATCGATCCAACACTTGCACTCTTTGCGCTGATTATTATGAATATTGGGGTGTGGTGCGGATCGAACGTTGATGAGCATCCTTTATTGGTGGCAATTGCCGGTGGCGGCATTGGCGGAATTGTTGGTACTGCTGCGGCATGGTCATTTCCAACATTATATTTTTTGGATGCTGCACGGGCGCATGAGTGGCTTGCGCATCCATTGCCCTGTATCGGCGCTTTGAGCGTTGTTATTGTACTGGCAGGAGGATTTGGTCTCGTTGTTGCACGACTTATAGGGACCGGCATGAGTATTGATCGTTCTATATCATTTCCTGTTGCTCAGTTGGTTGTTAAAACGATTGCGATACGTGATCGAATTATTGACATCATTTCCCTTTTAGCAGGAATGATCAGTGCTGCACTGTTTCATGCGGTACAACAGTGGACGTTATATATTCCTCATATGTGGCATCTCATCCGTGAAACATGGTTTGGCATGTGGCGTTTGCCGTCGCTTACTATTTCACTTGATGTTGCACCAATGCTCTGGGCGCTCGGTTTTACCACCGGTCATGTGATTGCGATACCATTTTCGGCGGGAATTTTATTGAAGGGTTTTATCTTAGAGCCGTGTTACCGTATTTGGTTCATGAGCTGCATGAAAGAACATGCATTTATGTTAGCATTTTGCACCGGATTGGTGCTCCATGGTGCTGCATGGGGATTTTGGCATTTATTAAGTAAATTGATGAAGACGCGCGTTGAAGGGGTTCAAGAACATGCACGCGCTGCGATGTTATGGCTTAAACGGTTGTATGCATGGGATGTTGTTGTAGTACTTAGCGCGTCGGCGTTTTTTTTAATACAGTGGTGTGAATTCTCATTTTTTTCATGGCTATACCTTATTATGACAACGGCGCTTTCTGTTGTACAACTGATGTTGTTAATGGGAAGGACCGGTCTTGCTCCTTTCCCACGTTTTGCAACATTTGTTATGGTTCCTGGATTGCTGATGTTTGGCTATACGCCGTTTCAAGCGATGTTGGTAACTGCTTTTGTTGAGATTGCTGGTGGTGTAGGTGCTGTAGCAGCTTCAGGTTACAAGATAGGAGTGCTAGGCAACGTTCGTGATGAACGATGGATATATAGTATTCAATGGCTTGCCTTATTAATCTGCTCGTTGTGCGTTGCGGCAGTATTGTATATTTTGGTAGCACGGTTTGGTCTGGGATCTGCACTATTAAATGCACAGCGATGCCAAACACGAGCATTATTAATTCAAGCGCATGATATGAATATTATTGTGGTTGGATTGGGAATAATCAGTGGTATTGTTCTGGAGCGATTGCGCATTAATGGAACATTGGTGCTTGGTGGACTTCTCATGCCCCTCGATTGGTCACTATTACTGATTGGTGGCGGTCTTTCAACCTATATGGTCAAAAACAAAGAGCAGCAGTATCCATTCTGGTCGGGTATTTTTGTGGTGAGCTCTTTATGGATTGTCCTGCGTGCGTTTCTTAACTAATGAATTTCCTCTTTTCTTCGCGCCAAGCCGTTGCGACAAGCTGCGTTTCATGTAGTATAGATAATATATCATGATATGAATTACTGGGGGTGGGAACATGTTATTTTCAGGGATGTCTATTTTATATCTTATGCTGCTTGTGAGTATGCCAGCGAGTGGTGGTACTCAGGATCCGAGCGCTCAGCGTGTCGTTTCAGTGAATGGTGAGCGCCGCGATGATGCGGTGTGTACGCAGCCGAAAAAATTATTTGGAAAGGCCTGGGAGGCCGTCCAAACGCATCTTACAACGAGAAAGATCGTGGCGGTGAGTGCGATAACAGGATTGCTGGCGGGCTATACTATGCGTATGCGATATCTTCTGCGGGAAAATGCGCCTCGTCCAGAAGTGACTGGGGAGGCTGGCAAAACTACTCCAGCACGTGAAACTGGGGAAAATGACCGGCCAGAAGACATTTCACAATCCAGATATGGACAGCAGAATCATCCAGGTGTCCCGACTCAAAATACATCTCAACCAGTATTGCCTTCTCTGTCAGGGTTATTCGGAAATATAGAGCTGGGAAATGACAAAACCGCAACAGGAGCCCGTAGTGCTCTTGAAGTTGGGCAACCAGTGTTGCCGGTCAGTCCTGCTGCAGCAACTGTTCCAGAATCTCTTGCAGATGTTTCTCAAGGTAATTCGGTGCGAAATATTACACCTGAAATTGATCAGAAATCGAAATTTGGTTTATTGAGTATGTTAAATAATGCTGAGCGGTGGAGATCATCGAGGCAGGGATCTTCCATTCGTAAAAAGTTAGAACGTGTTGCGCTTGAAAAAATTGGTAAGGTGCCATCGCAACCAAGGAGAGAGCAGGTGCAAGAATTTGTTGAGTCAACATTACGTACATTACCTAAAGGTTCTAAATTTAGAGGAGAGCCCTCTAGTCATAATACGTATCGTTTTTTGAGATCTATTAATAAAAGATTGAGATGGTACGCAGGGCTCGTAGTGGTAGATGGGGTATCGGGAGCTGGAACTATTGAAGGATTCTTCGATAATGGATTTGGAACCGGTAATTATCTTGTATACTTTAGTGAAAACAATTGTTTTCGATTAATAGATGAGGGCACTGGTAGCCTTTTTGCAATATACCAATAACTTTAAGTGTTATTCAAAACTCTTTTCTCAACGTGCTTGAAAAATAAAAAAGCGCGGCTCAGATAAGTCGGCATATTGCGAACACCGTATCTTCAGGGCGATTAAACGTTTTTGTCCGGTCGTTGAATTAAGAACGCTTCTATGAATTTAATAAGATCTCCATCGAGGACGACTTCTGGCTGAGGGGATTCGATATCGGTACGATGATCTTTAACCATTTTGTACGGATGAAGTACGTATGAGCGAATTTGTGAGCCCCATTCGATTTTCTTTCGCTCGATGGAATTTTCTTTTTCTTTCGCTCGTTCTTGCTCAAGCTGTTTAAGTTTCGCCATGAGCATTTTCATTGCTGTTTCTTTATTTTGTCGCTGCGAGCGTTCATTCTGGCATTGTACAACAATACCGGTAGGAAGATGGGTGATGCGGACAGCAGATTCAGTTTTGTTGACGTGTTGACCGCCCGCACCGCCTGCACGATACGTATCAATGCGCAGATCAGCTTCATTGATAGTAACATTGGTATGAGGAGCCTCGGGCATAAGGAGTATTGCTGCAAATGAAGTATGACGACGTTTGTTAGCATCATAGGGTGATATTCTCACCAGACGGTGAACACCGTGTTCACTTTTTAATAATCCGAACGCGTATTTCCCTCTAATGAAAAGCGTTGCTGATTTGATACCAGCAGCTTCTCCCGGTTGATAATCGATAATATCGGCTGTTAATCGTTCACGTTCGCAAAAACGAATATACATTCTGAGGAGCATATCTGCCCAATCTTGAGATTCTGTTCCACCAGCTCCTGCGTTAATACTCAGAAAGCAGTTGTCGCGATCATTCTCTTCATTTAAGAGGAGTGAGATTTTAAATTTGCGCGCCTCATGGGAAAGGGCAAGAGCTTCTTGATGAAGCGTTTCAAGATCTGATTCTTGATCAGAAAAGAGCGTCATGAGTTCTTTAAGATCGTGATAGCTTTGTGTGATTGCAATATATTGTTCGCGCGCAATACGAAGATGTTGTAGTTTTTGAGAGATTTCAATTCTTTGAGGGTGCTGCCAAAATGTTTCTTCCTCGCTGAGGGTGGTAAATTTTTGAAAGTCTTCCTCAAAATGAGAGGCTTTCCAAAAGGTAATGATTGTTTCGATATCAGGTTCTATTTCTTTAATAAGAAGTCGTATATCATCAAGGCGCATGGGATTCTTTCTAAGAGAGGGTTTATTTTCATTACTAAGACTAGCAAATGATCCGACTTCTGAAAAAGGCTTTTTAAGGGAAAATAAGGTAGTTTTTAGCCTTATTTTTGAGGGTCAACTTAATGGTTCAATAAGATATTAAAAAAATATATAAAAAAAGTTGTAAAAAAAGTTGACATGAAGCGTGTTGTGGGTATAATTATCTCAGATTGGTTGTGAGCGAGACGCAAAACAACCGTCGCAAGTTTGAAAAACCAAGAAAAATTTTAAAACGGCTTCTCCGGAAGCTGGCTCGTAAAAGTCAATTATGTGACGTTCGAGATCAAGTTTGTTCTTTGACATATATGCTAAATGAACAGTCAAATAAGTCTATGAGTTCTTTGTAATCGATACTTCACAAATTTGTGATGGAGAGTTTGATCCTGGCTCAGAATGAACGTTGGCGGTGCGCCTAACACATGCAAGTCGAGCGAGAAAAGTCTTCGGACTGAGTAGAGCGGCAGACGGGTGAGTAACGCGTGGGAATCTACCTTCTAGTGAGGAATACCTCTGAGAAATCGGAGCTAATACTGCATAAGTCCCTTCGGGGAGAAAGATGGCCTCTTGCTGTCGCTAGAAGACGAGCCTGCGTACTATTAGCTAGTTGGTGGGGTAAAGGCCTACCAAGGCGATGATGGTTAGCCGGCCTGAGAGGGTGATCGGCCACATTGGAACTGAGATACGGTCCAGACTCCTACGGGAGGCAGCAGTGAGGAATATTGCGCAATGGGCGAAAGCCTGACGCAGCGACACCGCGTGAAGGATGAAGGCTTTAGGGTCGTAAACTTCTGTTAAGTGGGAAGAAAACGGTAGTCCTAATACGACTACTTTATGACGGTACCACTAGAGAAAGCACCGGCTAACTTCGTGCCAGCAGCCGCGGTAAGACGAGGGGTGCAAACGTTATTCGGAATGATTGGGCGTAAAGGGTGCGCAGGCGGTATGCTAAGTCAACTGTTAAATTCCTCAGCCTAACTGAGGCCCAGCAGTAGATACTGGCATGCTTGAGAGTGGAAGAGAGAAGTGGAATTCTCGGAGTAGCGGTAAAATGCGTAGATCTCGAGAGGAACACCGATGGCGAAGGCAGCTTCTTGGTCCATTTCTGACGCTCATGCACGAAAGCGCGGGGAGCAAACAGGATTAGATACCCTGGTAGTCCGTGCTGTAAACGATGATCACTAGACGTTCGTTGCGCTTGCGCAATGAGTGTTGCAGCTAACGCGATAAGTGATCCGCCTGGGGAGTACGGTCGCAAGATTAAAACTCAAAGGAATTGACGGGGGTCCGCACAAGCGGTGGAACATGTGGTTTAATTCGATACTACGCGAGGAACCTTACCCAGACTTGACATGCTTTTGATCGTCATAGAAATATGATTTTCCAAGCGTAAGCTTGGACAGATGCACAGGTGCTGCATGGCTGTCGTCAGCTCGTGTCGTGAGATGTTGGGTTAAGTCCTTTAACGAGCGCAACTCCTATTCTCAGTTGCTACCCGAAAGGGGCACTCTGAGGAGACTGCCTAGGAAACTAGGAGGAAGGTGGGAATGACGTCAAGTCCTCATGGCCCTTATGTCTGGGGCAACACACGTGTTACAATGGTCGGTACAGAGGGCTGCGAAATCGTAAGGTGGAGCTAATCCCAGAAAGCCGATCTAAGTTCGGATTGAGGTCTGCAACTCGACCTCATGAAGCTGAAATCGCTAGTAATCGCATATCAGAACGATGCGGTGAATACGTTCTCGGACCTTGTACACACCGCCCGTCACGCCACGAAAGTTGTCTGTACCCGAAATCATCTTAGCTAACCTTAATCGGGGGCGGATGCTGAAGGTATGGGGGATGATTGGGGTGAAGTCGTAACAAGGTAGCTGTAGGAGAACCTGTGGCTGGATCACCTCCTTTCGAGGGAGATTTAAGTGGGTTGTTTTACGCAACCTAAAAGGTGTGCGAAGATCGCGTTGCAAAGACTCATAGACATTAAATAGTAAATCTAAAGCTGGGCCTATAGCTCAGTTGGTTAGAGCACCCCGCTGATAACGGGGAGGTCAGTCGTTCGAGTCGACTTAGGCCCACCAGGGCAACCTCCCGTTGTAGGGTCATCGGGGATGTAGCTCAGTTGGCAGAGCGTCCGCTTTGCAAGCGGAAGGTCATCGGTTCGACTCCGATCATCTCCACCAGTTTTCTCGTGTGAGAGCGGTTTAGATTTAAGAAAAACTGTAGCATATATGTAGACGAAAAGATCGTTCTTTGAAATATAAGTAAACACAAAATGCGAGTGTATCGTAAAGATATGTTGTTACAAATCAGTGAGATTAGTGATTAATTGAAAAGGGCTTTTGGTGGATGCCTTGGTATCAAGAGGCGATGAAGGAGGTGGAAGGCTGCCATAAGCTTCGGGGAGCTGTCAATCAAGCTGTGATCCGGAGATGTCCGAATGGGGGAACCCATCTTGGTGAACCCAAGATATCGTGCGCTGAATATATAGGCGCATGAGGTAAACGGCGTGAACTGAAACATCTCAGTAGCGCCAGGAAAAGAAAACGAAGTGATTCCCTGAATAGTGGTGAGCGAAACGGGAAGAGCCTAAACCTTTTATACGTAATAACCTGTTTGTGTTGTATAGAAGGTGTTGTGGGGATAATTGGTCCATGCGAAACAGAGCATGGCGTTGATTGTGTTCGTTTAGTTGAAATGTTTTGGAAAGGACTGCCATAGAGAGTGACAGCCTCGTAAACGAAAAGCAAACATGATAGCGACAATTGTTTCCCGAGTACCGCAGAGCACGTGGAATTCTGCGGGAATCTGCCCAGACCATCGGGTAAGGCTAAATACTACTTGATGACCGATAGTGTACAAGTACCGTGAGGGAAAGGTGAAAAGAACCCCGGGAGGGGAGTGAAATAGAATCTGAAACCAATTGTCTACAAGCGGTAGAAGCGATGTATACGTACGCGCAACTACGTACCTTTTGCATAATGAGCCAACGAGTTATTTTACGTTGCAAGGTTAAGTTTAGAAAGAACGGAGCCGTAGCGAAAGCGAGTCTGAATAGGGCGTTTAGTAGCGTGATATAGACCCGAAGCCTAGTGAGCTATCCATGTCCAGGATGAAGTTCCAGTTACATGGAATGGAGGTCCGAACCGGTGTGGGTTGAAAACTGCTCGGATGAGGTGTGGATAGGAGTGAAAGGCTAATCAAACTGGGAAATAGCTGGTTCTCCCCGAAATATATTGAGGTATAGCCTTGCTGAATGTCACATGGAGGTAAAGCACAGTTTGAGTTGTGGGGGCGTGAGCTTACCATATTCTTGCTAACTCTGAATGCCGTGTGTCGTAGAAAGCAGGAGACAGACTGTGAGGGATAAGCTTCATAGTCGAGAGGGAAACAGCCCAGACCATCAGCTAAGGTCCTTAAGTATTCGTTGAGTGGTAAAAGAGGTGAAAATACACAGACAGCCAGGAGGTTGGCTTGGAAGCAGCCATTCCTTTAAAGAAAGCGTAACAGCTCACTGGTCAAGTGTTTTTGCACTTAAAAACGAACGGGGCTAAACGAATCACCGAAGCTATGGCTTACCATTTTTTAATGGTAGGGGTAGGGGAGCGTTCTTTGATAGATACGAGCTTGACTGGAAAGACAAGTGATGGATCAAAGAAGTGAGCATGTTGGTATAAGTAACGAAAAAATAGGTGAGATTCCTGTTCGCCGTAAGTCTAAGGTTTCCGAGAGAACGGTTCATCCGCTCAGGGTTAGTCGATACCTAAGCCGAGGCCAATTGGAGTAGGCGATGGATAACAGGTTGCATATTCCTGTACTACGGACAGACGTTTGAGTGATGGGGTGACGCAGGAGGGTATGTTAACACGGAAAGTGGATTGCCGTGCTAAGCATAAAGAAGGACTTTATAGGTAAATCCGTAAAGTCGTTAACTTTGAAATGTTATGGGTATGTAATTTCCTCGTGAGATTATGTATTTAGCAGAACCCACGCTGACTAGAAAAACCTCTAACGAGTCTTGTTCGTAATCGTACCGCAAACTGACACAGGTAGACGGGCTGAAAATGCTCAGGCGTTGAGATAATTATCATTAAGGAACTCGGCAAATTGGCTCCGTAACTTCGGGATAAGGAGTGCCTGAGATGTTAGTAGATTTTCGAAAAGCATCTTCAGGTTTCAACAAAGAGGCCCAACCGACTGTTTAACAAAAACACAGGACTCTGCTAACTCGTAAGAGGATGTATAGGGTCTGACGCCTGCCCAGTGCCGGAAGGTTAAGAGGAGATGTTAGTCGCAAGGCAAAGCATTGAATTGAAGCCCCGGTAAACGGCGGCCGTAACTATAACGGTCCTAAGGTAGCGAAATCCCTTGTCGGGTAAGTTCCGACCTGCATGAATGGCGTAACGAGTTGGGCACTGTCTTAATGATACACTCAGTGAATTTGTAGTACCGGTGAAAATGCCGGTTACCCGCGACTGGACGGAAAGACCCCGTGCACCTTTACTGTAGCTTGACATTGATTTTTGGGTGTGTATGTGTAGGATAGGCGGGAGACTGTGAAGTTGGGGCGCTAGCCTTAATGGAGTCGTCCTTGAAATACCGCTCTTATATACTTAAGAATCTAACCTTGACCCGTAATCCGGGCGGGAGACATTGTCTGGTGGGCAGTTTGACTGGGGTGGTCGCCTCCTAAATTGTAACGGAGGCATTCAAAGGTTCCCTCAAGACGTATAGAAATCGTCGGTAGAGCGTAAACGCATAAGGGAGCTTGACTGTGAGACAAACACGTCGAACAGGTGCGAAAGCAGGAGTTAGTGATCCAGTGGTTCCGTATGGAAGGGCCATTGCTAAATGGATAAAAGGTACGCCGGGGATAACAGGCTGATCTCCTCTAAGAGTTCACATCGACGAGGAGGTTTGGCACCTCGATGTCGGATCAACGCATCCTGGGGCTGGAGAAGGTCCCAAGGGTCTGGCTGTTCGCCAGTTAAAGCGTTACGTGATCTGGGTTCAGAACGTCGTAAGACAGTTCGGTCCTTATCCGTCGTGGGCGCAGGGTATTTGAGAGGGCTTGTTCCTAGTACGAGAGGACCGGAATGAGTGAGCCTCTGGTGTTCCAGTTGTTTAACACAAGCAGGCTGGGTAGCTAAGCTCATTAGAGATAACCGCTGAAAGCATCTAAGTGGGAAACTCGCCTCAAGATAAGATACCCCCATCAATTTCGGTTGGTGATAAGATCCGTTGAAGACTACAACGTTGATAGGCTGGGTGTGTAAGTGCCGTAAGGTATTCAGCTAACCAGTACTAATAGATCGAAAGTTTTAATCACACTGTAAATCTTGCTGATGAGAAAATTTGATTCGTATTTTGTGTTCTTATATTTCAAAGAATGTTGAAATTATTGTAACAATAATTGCTCAATGCGATTATCTGTACAAACCAGATTTCCTGGTGCATATAGCTGTGGGGACACACCTGTTCCCATTCCGAATACAGAAGTAAAGTCCACAGCGCCGAGAGTACTTACCTGGCGACGGGTTGGAAGAGTAGGTAGTGCCAGGATTAAATTAAAAGGCCTTGAAGATTTTTTCTTCAAGGCCTTTTTTGTTGCTCTAGAAAAAAAGGCCTTTTAATTTAATGCAATTGAAGTCTATATCAAGCCGTATATAATACGGAGCTTGGTATAGACTTTTTTACTATCAGTAGGATGAATTATTTCAATTGTGATTATTTATATTATATTATTTGGGGCATTTGTCAGATAAGTTTTTATTGGTATGATTAATAATGGTTATAGGGCAAATGATCTGAAGCAAATAGAAGTAGTGGAGGCTGAAGCTTATGAATAAAATTAATCTTTTCTTTATTGCTTTTGCAATGGGGCCATCGGGAATATGCGCTGCTGCTCAAGGCCAGAAGTTTTATCAATGGGAGCCGGAAGCTTTGTGCAAAGTGGGCCAGTCTCATTACCAGGATGATGTTGAACGATATGACCGTCCTGGAATGAAGCCGTATTGGATTGAAAGAAGTGAACCATCAGGGTATAAAATAGAGTCTAAGAATAATGAGACGATTGAACTTCCTCAACAAGGTATATATCGCGTTATTCGCATGCCACGGGCTATATGGAACGAGCGGCAGAAAAAATATGAGATCGCACGTTCCTTTCGGAAGAGCGGTGTTCTTATAGGAACGTTTCTTTCAGGGCTTGGACTTTTTCCTGTCTTGTATAATCTTGCCTTGTATGGTCAAGATAGGCAAAAAAGTTTGCCAGGAATATTGTATGGTCAAGATAGGCAAAAAAGTTTGCCAGGAATAGATGTTCTAAGGGGTATAGCAGCCATATGTTCCGGAATTATGATTGGTATTAGTGGATTTATGTATGAGCAAGCGAAGCGCTTGCCTATTGAGGGTCGTGCGTCAATTTTTCCTCGAGATAACAATGTGCCACGACTTACAGATAAAAAAGATGAAAAATATGCTCACATTGTTCTTACACAGCTTAGAGAAAAGTGTGCATCGCCGCTCCTCCAAGAAGGTTACATAAAAGAAGCTTCTAGTGAGAATGGACAACCGGTACTGCAGGAAGGGCGATATAGCGAATTAGCTCAGTCATAATAGATATTAAGATTGAAAGCGACAGGATTCAATTAAAAAAGCGTCGAAGAAAAAACTTCGACGCTTTTTTTGCGATTAAAATTATGAAAAATATCTTATAATTAATGAGACAAAAATAATGCTCATTTGCTTAAAAGGAAGAGAAAAACTATGAAGCATCGGATGATATTTTTTTTAATGATGAGTTGTGGCGTAAATATACACAATGTATGCGCAGCGATGGTATTTCGCCCTATGGTTTTGACCACTATGCGCACGATGCATGGAAGAAGTTTTACTGGTGATCAGTGTTATAGCAATATTATGAGTGCTCTGCGTAAAAAATATACAATTGATACTCGTCCTATTGAGGAATCATGGCCTGCGGATATTATTAAGTTTTTACAGAGTCATGAAATAGATGATAAGCGCAAGCATTGCCTTGATGCCATTATGACTGAAAAAGGTCTTTTACCCTGTTTATTATCTCTTTATAATGGAAATAGTTCGCTTGATTTTCGAAAGCTAGTAGAAAAAGAGTATGATGTGCGATTTCTTGATGTTATTTCTAATGCTACCGGATCTGATGCAGGAAGAGTTTTTACAATACGTGCATTACCTGGACTGATCTTTAAAATGGCAACTCCTTTTTCTGGTGATAATCGTTCAGAATGGAGTAATGTTCTGAGAATAGCGCTAGCCCAATCTGTAAGGAAACAATTTGAGCAGTCATCTTTAGCGTGGAGATTTACGCTTCTTATTCCTCAAAAATATGTCTATTTCTGTCCTCACGTTTTAAATTACCCCGTATCGCCGAAATGTATCGTCGCAAGCTCAACAGTTGACTTAAATGGTACAAAAATGCTTTCATATGTTGATCATAGGCGCTCGTTTATCGGTGAAATAGCAAAGGCTACGGGCATGTGGGATGTTGCGCGATGGCCGGGCACTCCAGGAAATGTTTTTATGGATGAAGCAAATAAACGAATTATTATTGTTGATACAAAAAGTGCGACACTCTATAGTAAGATGATGAAGTATGAGGCCGTATTATCATGGAATGATATTCGTATTGGATTAGGATCAAGTGAGCTCCCTCAAAAATTTCTGATGCCGTCGGGATCAATAGCTTATCGAAAGTAACAGAGAAAATCGATGAAATGGTGTATTACTTCTTTCTTGTGTGTGAGCATGATAAGTAGCGTTAACGATATCTACGCCGCCGATTATTGGTATGCAGGAAGTATTGCACGTTTTTATGGAGATTGTTGTAATAACATTGACTATTCAGTGTTCCGCGATAGTCGAGTTCAGGGTGTACTTGCTCTTGCTGTTGGGGTATTTACTATCGGAATTGGTTATTACAAATATAAAGTCTCTCGAGTTCAGAGAGCCGATTTGAGTCATGTTAATCAAGAGTTGCCCAAAGAACTGGCTGCTCTTGAAGTACAATTTTCACCAGCTTTTTATCACAGATTTTATAATGTTCTCTGCGAGAAGTATAATGTTTCCCAACGACATATTACACAAGCTTGGCCGCAACCATTAATTGAATTTTTAAAAAAAAATGAAGTTGATGCTCACTTAAATAAAAAGCTTGACGATATCATGGTGCGTAAAGGTCTTTTACGTTATTTATCCTTAATCTATACAGGTCAGATGTTGTCCTTGAGGCAAGATGATGTACGTGAAAAACTAGATGCCTACTATGGAATAATGTGGTTGCCTACCAGAACTCATACGAGATCAATTTTTACGATAAATGGTTTTAAAAACCTTGTTTTTAAAATGACTTTTCTGAGTGGTGACAGTGAAGTTAAAAATGTTGTAGAAAGAATAGAAAAAAATTTCATAGTTAAGAGAGCATTAAAGAGATCTGATTTGGGTGAAAAATATACTATTAAAGTTCCTCAAGAGAAACTTTATATTTGTCCCAAAATACCCGGAATTCCCTATCTCTGTACGCCAAAAGTTATTGTTGTTGCTCAAAAGGTAAATGGTTTAGCTCAATTGTATAAACCATTAGTGGATGATACCTTGCTGCTAAGTCAGGAAATCATGAAGATTACCGGTATGTATACTCTTAAAGTGTATGACAGTGATGAAGAAAGGCCTCTTGCTGCGAATGTATGGTTGAGTAACAACGAAAAAAAGGGTAGTAAGCCGACTATTCTCATTGTTGATAGCAAGAGAGCAAAGGGTGGAATGTTACTCCCGTTTAGTGATTTTGATTGTGTAGATAAATGGGGCGGGATCCTTGAAGGATTATATGGTTTTGTTTTGAAAGAGGGTACACCGTACATGAAAAAAGTTCCCACAAAAATGCTTGGTGAACGCGTTATAACCCCCTGTGGATTGGTTGCTTATAGAAAACAAATAACATACCCTGTTTAATCTCTTGAGGGTCCAATTACCCGAGGCTTGCCTTGTTTCCTGAAAAGATACCTTGTCGGCTTGCTGCGAGGAGCTTCATTTTCCTATATTATGGAATATTAACGAGCAGTTTTACGTGTAGAAGCCCGGCGGCGTGATGTTTTCGTTTTTCGTGCCGATGTGCGTGATTTTGATGATGACTTTGACTTACCAGGCGCTGCTGGTGCTTTATAACCATGTTTTCGCGCTTCAGAAAGTCCAATTGCTACAGCCTGTTTTCTGTTTGTCACCGGCTTATCGCTTTTGCCACTTTTCAGTTTTCCCTGTTTGTATTCTCGCATTACTGTTTTAACTTTAGCGTGTGCTTTTTTTGAATATTTAGTCATGATATTTCCTTTATTTCATTTTTTTAGTGGATAAACTCTTCTTTACATTAAGTCTAGCAATAAAGGGTTCAGATGGTAAATATTTTCTAATACATTTAGGATTTGAGTCTCGACGGTCGTTAAAAATTCCAATATGAATATTGCGAACGAAGTGATCAGTTTATTATACTTTCACCATAACAGAGGGGGTTATGTGAAGGAACTATTAACACTCTTGGTGTTTGTACTTCCCGTATCGCGGCTAGTTTCAATCTCCTATGATGCAGAAGCTGTATGGAATGAACGATCTTCTTATGGGAAAGAGGGATCACGATTAGATCTTGCACGCGCGTTTCATGATCTGGGTCAGTTGACCTGTCATTTATGGTCTATAGATTCGTTGTTGGTCATGGTCCCATACGCACCCTTTTTTGGCATTGCAGCATCTTTCGATGATGAAATTCACCGACACTATTATTGTCATGCTCATCATAAGAATTTACATACTCACTCAAAATCATTATATGAAATGTCCGATATTCTTGTAGGATTAACGCTGGGAACGCTTGCAGCATGTAGCTTTTCGCATGATGAACGTTTACAAAGAACAGCGCAATTGTATGCCATTTCTTTGCCGCTTACCTGGGGCTTCAAAAGTTTGATCAAGAAAATAGGATGGGATGGCAATTGTCGTCCGCTTAATGAATGGTTCGAACAAAAAAAAGTATATGGTGGGTTTCCATCAGGGCATATGCTCGAAATGATGTATGCAACCGTTTTGTTTGGGCTCGAGATTGGGATTGGCGCCTTTGTGCCGCTTGCAGTTAATACAGCCGTTGTTGCGGTATCATTTTTAAAATATAACCGTCACTATGCTTCGCAACTTGTTGCGGGGGCAGCGTTGGGGACAGCGATTGGTTACGCAGCACATCACGCGCTTGAATATAATCCACAAAACTGTCCTATCTCTTTTTCAGTGCAGCCGGGATGTGAAAAGAATTGTCTTATGATCTGTGGAAAATGTAGATTTTAAGTTAAATCGTATCATAATATATTGTACGCGATAATGCGATTCTTCAAGATAAAGGACTGCTCGTATGAAAGAGATTGATCACTCAGTAAACATGCTCGCATATTATGCGTACCGCCTTCGAGATGATGTGCTACAGGCAACGACATATGCAGGATCTGGCCATCTCACATCATGTCTTTCAGCGGCGGATATTGTATCAGTGCTTTTTTTTTCGGCAATGAAATATGATGTGCACCATTTTGATGGTACTTTAAATGACCGTTTTATTCTTTCTAAAGGACACGCAGCGCCTCTGTTATACGCAGTATGGCATGAATTGGGGATGATATCTCGCGATGAACTTTTAACATTGAGAAAATTTGCAAGCAGACTTGAGGGGCATCCTACACACCGATTTCCTTACACAGAAGCGGCAACAGGGTCATTAGGACAAGGCTTGTCTATTGCCTTAGGATATGCTTTATATGCACGGCAGAAGAATATCAGGCCGTATACCTATATATTAATGGGTGATAGCGAATGTGCTGAAGGTTCTGTATGGGAAGCGGCAGCGCTTGGCGCGTTTTACCACCTTGATACGATCATCGCGATTATTGACATGAATCGGTTAGGACAAAGTACCCAAACAATGGATGATTGGGATGCACAGCGGATGCGTGCTCGTTGGGAAGCATTCGGCTGGCGTACCTTTTCTGTTGATGGTCATGATATTGAAGCGCTAGTGGAAGTATGTAAAGCAGCACGGAGCGAGCAAGGTAAACCATCAATGATTATTGCGCGTACGATTAAAGGACGGGGTTTGATCGTCTGTGAGAATAAAGAAGGATTTCATGGAAAAGCATTTCCTCAAGAAAAACTTCATGAGTTACAGCATGAGTTAGCTGAAAGATATAAAGACATTGCGCATTACACTCCTCCTGCTCATTTCAATGAACAAAAAAGTATTGTTAAGCATGATAGTGAGGCTCAGAAAAAATATGCACATGTTTCTCTCAAAAACTATAAGCTGCCAGAAGCGTATGTTTCTGGTGCTTCTATTCCTACGCGCCGTGCGTATGGCGATGCCTTACAAGCGCTTGGTGAAGATGAAAATGTCGTTGTTCTTGATGCTGAAGTGAAAAATTCAACGTTTGCAGAGCTATTTGAAGAAAAATTTTCCCATCGCTTTGTACAATGTTTTGTTGCAGAGCAGAATATGGTTGGCATGGGAGTAGGTTTTGCTGCGCGAGGAGCAATTCCTTATATATCAACCTTTGGCGCATTTATGACAAGGGCGCATGATCAGATACGTATGGCTGCTCTTGATCATATACCGCTGCGGCTTGCCGGTTCGCATGCAGGACTTTCAATTGGTGAAGATGGACCATCGCAAATGGCGCTTGAGGATATTGCCATGATGCGAGCATTGCCTGATTCAGTGGTACTACAACCGAGTGATGCGATAAGCGCTTTTCATCTCGTGCGAGCTATGGGAGAGTATACTCAAGGAGTAAGTTATATACGCTTGATGCGAAGTGCAACTCCTCTTATTTATACCAAACAGCATCAATTTTTTATTGGGGGTGGCGAAGTTATTGTTTCAGCTGATCATCCTGAAGTTTGTATTATGGGGACCGGTATTACGGTCCATGAAGGATTAAAAGCGATTCGTTTATTGGAGCAAGAAGGAATTTCAGCAACTTTAATCGATTGTTATTCTATTAAACCGCTTCCCGAAGTTTTAATTCGAGAACAGGTCCTGAAAGCTCAGCGCCGCTGTATTGTTGTTGAGGATCATTATGAAGCTGGTGGATTGGGTGAGGCGATTGCTGCGTTGCTGAGCGATGATCAATGCTTATTAATACGATTGGCGGTGAAAAAAGTACCATTTTCAGGGACGGGCGAACAGCTCCGCCAATGGGCGGGAATTGATGCACAGTCAATTTACCATCGCGCAATCGAACTATGTCGTACTAAAGAGTAGTGAAATGAATGTAATGAGCATGATGTTGGTATATTTTTTTGTTTTATTGATGAACTGTTGCGTCATGTACTCAGCGCAGCGTAAACCTCCATCTCGTGGGGATCGTCGTTATAGCACAACACATTCAATTCCTATCCCTCGCCCGCCTCAAACGCCAACGTCACAAAAATCCCGTTCATGGTCATCAGGGGATGCACTTAAACCCATTGCTGCCAAGCCGGATAGTGATCAAAAAATATCTGCAACGCAGTACTCTGTGAACTTAAGCGATCTGTTGAGTAAGAAAAAACCTGCTCAGCGTAAGGCTCTTTGTACGAATAGTATCTTTGTAGAAGATGTTTCAAAAGCCGTCTGTCATCCGGAATTTCCAGAATGTGAGCCGATCCACTCTGTCGTGTCGGTTGAAGTTCCTTTTAAAAAATACAAAATCATGCATTATTGCTATGGTCCTACGGTTATGTGGAAAATTTCATTTGAGAAGGTTCGTCAAGCAATGAAAGCGTCTCTGATCGATTTCGATGAGCGAGATTGTTTTGTTGCACCAGGGCATTGTTTTGGCGTTGTATATGATGGCTATCAAGGATATGAAGTTATGATGGGATCATCGCGAGAAACACTCGATGGTATTTGTGATACTCCCGACTCTCGAAAGAATAATCGGATCATTCGCTTAATTCAATTACCCAGTAAGTCCTTGCAATCTGATAATACAAGACTGAAGATTTTATGGTATCGCCACACAGAATTGATTTATTATCTTGTTAAAGATCTGGATGAGGTTATTCATCGAATAGTGTATGGCGCACGGAGAACTATTTTTTGTGATACATCATGTAAACAAATTTATCGATGTGAGGATACTATTCTATTAGGCGATCTTCGCCATAAAATTGCTTCAAATGAAAGCATCGCTCAGTCAGATTCCAATCTGTTTCTTAAAATAGAGTGTGTCGAGCGAACGCCTCAAGGAAACATTATTTCTGTTGACGCGGGAAAATATACTGATTGCTGCAAAAAATTGCTTCATGATGATGTTGAGTTACCATATGCCGCAGAAAAATATGCAGGAAGAGCGCAAAAGGGTGGTACACTGCATTGGCTCGTGACACTTTCTAAGGCAATGTATCCTTGCTGTAGAGATATTTGAATTTCTCAGTAAAACATTTTTCATTATTCTTAAAAGCATCTGCTCTATCGCGCTTCTGATGCTCATTTTATGCATGGACTTTGCATAAGAGTTTCTTTATTCTGTACTTGATCGTAAATATATCATGATCAATTAAAAACAATTATTCTTATTGAAGTCGGTAATGATAATTTTGCTTCACAGAATGATGCTTCAAGAATTGCACCATGAAGTGATGCATATACAACATGTTGTCAATAAATAAAATGGTGTAGGGCAAGGATGAAAAAAGGAATAGTGAGTATTCTTGTATTGTTGGGATGCAATGGCATATATCGTGTCAATGCAGCAGAATCTTGCTTCCCTGAACAAAGGACAGTTTTTATACATGCGCCAAGGCCAACAAGGCCAGGGAAAGAGGCCACTTCGCCCGTAGAACGGCCAACATTAAGCTTATCCCCCACTTTGGCTATACCAAAGTGTACAAAAAAGAAAAAGAAGGTGCCTCAGGTGCCCGTCGAAGCTATTGTGGTGAAGCCTGATGGGAGCGGACTGGATGATAAAACAGATTTTGCTCGACGTTCTTTATATTTGTATTGTATGCCTTCATATGAAAGGGTTGCGACAACAAGCATATGGGTGGAAGATTCATCGAAGGCGGCTTGTCATCCAAAAAGTACAACGGTTTTCCCTTTTATTTTTTCCGTAAATATTCCGTTTGCTTCTAAAAAAATACAACATGCGCATTATGGAGACACAACGCAATGGGATGTTTCTTTTAAAGAAATTCAGACAGCAGTAAAAGAATCTCTGTTTGGCTTTAATGATGAAGATTTTTTGACGCTACCCTTTGCAGGCAATAATTTTATCGGCAATGGAGAAAAGAGATACGAAGTATGCATCAGTTCTTCGAGAGAAGGATTGCCCTACCCGCATGGTAAAAATATTTTTTATGAGAAAAATGATACTCGTAGCATTTCATTAATTGAAATGCCTATTGACGTCTCATCCGATACACCGAAAAAAACAGAAAAAACGAGGCTTACATTTCGGTGGATTCCATGCAGCGCGGCAATGATGTACCTCGTTCGCGGTAGTAATGGAAAAATTACTCGAATGCTATATCCAAGAGCATGTAGGAATGTTTATAGTAACCCATGGAGTAAAGAGGTAGTTCGCCATGAAGATTGCATTGTATTGAAAATTATTCGTCAGCAAATTAAAGAAAATCGAGATAATTTCACACCGGATTGTGAGAATCCATTTTTGACTATATCAAGTGTTGAGTGTACTGCTCAAGGTAAGATGATTACCCTCGAAAAGTCAATGTATAGTGATGCCTGCAAAAAATTGTTGGGTAATAGGCTTGAGCTACCAAACCTTCAAGAAAAATATGGAGAACCAGAAGAAAGAGGCAGCACACTGTATTGGCTTGTGGAGCTTTCAAAACCGCAATGCAGCTGTTGTTAGTTACAGTCTTGTAAATATTTTTTCAGATAGCGAGCACGTGTAGCACCGTGCTGGTGACCACCTATCTGAAGAGTCTTTCGATATCTTCCAAATTGCAATTCGGATCGAAGGGGTGTTTCTTCGTTGAGTTGGCACTATCGATGTTTTGTCGGCACCGTTCTTGATGTGTGTATTCCCCATTAATCGATTTTCTGATAAAATATATTTATTCAATCATTATTTTATTGATATTTCGGGCGGTGAAGGGGCCAAAGCGTTGTTGAAGATAAAGTGTATAAAAATGGTATTTATAGACAAGGGAGCTGAGTGTGTATGAAATGATGTATGGATGGCTTCTTTGCATATTTTTTTGCATTGTGGGAGAGTTGCATACGCCCGGGCTGTTTTTTCTTTTATCAGGGGCTGGTGGGGCAGGCGCAGCGGCTCTTCTTGCCTGGTATGGTTATTCGTTGATGGTACAAGTAATGGTTTTTGTTATAGGGACTGTCATTTGTGCGGTGATGCTCCATGCTGTGGTAAAACGCACTGAAAAGAAGACCGGCATAAGGACTAATGGTGATGCGCTGATTGGCATGAAGGGTACTATTGTGCGATCATGCTCCTTGATGGAAAGAGGGCTGGTGTATGTTCGTGGTGAAACATGGTCGAGCTATGCAGTTGATCATCAGTTGAAAGAGGGGGATGTCGTTGAAATTGTTGCGCTTCGCGGCTGCCATCTGACGGTGAAGCTTATGCATGATAAAGAGCCCGGTTCATGAGTGTTTTATAGAAAAAAGGTAGTAATTTAAGGAGAAATGATGATATTTAATATTATACTCGTGGGGATGGCCATAATTGTTGGCGTTGCGTTATATATCTTGTCAAAATCAGTATATCTTGTGCAACAAGCTGAAGTGATGATTATTGAACGGTTTGGTAAGTATTATAAAATATTACACCCCGGGCTGCATGTGGTTACGCCCTTTATTGATGAGCCGCGAAAATCGCTATGGGTATTTGTGCAGGAAGTAGAACGTGGTCGTTATTATCGTATGACGCGAACCGTAACGCGTATCGACTTGCGAGAAACGGTTTATGATTTTCCAAAACAAAATGTGATTACTAAAGACAATGTAACGATGGATATTAGCGCATTACTCTATTATCAAGTTACCGATCCACGAGCTGCGGTATATGAGGTAGCAAATCTTCCCGAAGCGATTGAGCGTTTAACACACTCAACATTAAGAAATTTGATTGGCGAGCTTGATCTTGATGAAACATTAACATCGCGCGATCGCATTAATCATAAATTACGGGATATTCTTGATGAAGCAACTGATAAATGGGGCGTTAAGATTAATCGTGTAGAGCTCCAAGAAGTTACCCCTCCGGCAGATATTCGCCAGGCAATGGAGAAGCAGATGCGCGCAGAGCGTGAACGTCGTGCGGTGATTAAAGAAGCAGAGGGGGTAAAAGCAGCAGCAATTCTAGAAGCCGAAGGCCGCCAACAATCGCAAGTTTTGTCGGCAGAGGGTGCGGCACGTGCGCAGATTATAGCAGCCGATGCTGAGGCGCAAGCTCGTCTTACTATCTCACAAGCAGAAGCGCAGGCTTTACTCAATATTAAACAAGCGCTTCCTCAAGGTGATCCTGCGCAATATTTGATAGCGATTCAGTACATACAAGCATTACCTAAAATAATGGACGGAAAGGATAATAAGATGATTATTGTTCCTTACGAAGCGGCAGGCCTCACGGGAGCCGTTGCAGGTATCAGGGAGTTTTTTCAACAGAAGAATTAGTAGTAGCCTCCTCATTTTTCAGCGAGAGTCTCTTGCGGCACTGCCATAAGAGACTCTCGCTCTTTTTGTTTTAAGCTGCTTTTGGATGCGTTACAATATAATTTAATTCTTATTGATAATAAATGTCATGATGTGTTATTCTCTATGATGAATAGGGGGGCGTATGTGTCAGAACTATCAGATTTTCGTTGGTATAATCCTCTTGGCACCGTCTTTATATGCCTTACGCGCTCCAAATGTGCCTACCATCCATTCGGCATCTTCATATGCCATTGAGGATTGGAGCAGTTCGCCCGATAGCATAGGGCGTTTACATGTTGTTTTTAAAAATGAATCGATTGAAGATGTGTATGTTTCTATCTATCGGCGTAATCTTCCTCCTCGTGAAAAAAATGTGGTAAAGATTGGTGAATGGAGAAACTTCTATCCGCAGCAAATGACCTCACAAGAGCGCCCTTTGTACATTAATTTGACGGGATCATCAGCGGGAGAGCTGCACTATAAACTTGTCTTACAAGGAAAACCGCGCCTTGGGGCAACCCATGCCTGTAGAGCATATGGATCGCTTGACTTAAGTCAAGGTGATGAGATTGTGCAATCAATAGACGCGAGTTCTCTTGGGTCCGGTATTGTTTTTACCTATACAGAATATTATGATTTACAGATGGGATCATTGAAAGAACATAATAGAGGGCGGCTTCTCGCCAAAAATTCTCGTGGGGGCCATTGCACAAAAGGATCATGCCGTAAAAAAGATAAGCGTTCAAAAAAAAAGTGGATGTGCTCCGTGTAAAACCACACAATAAAAAAATGTTCTTGTATTGTCGTATATACTAAAAACAGGTCAGTAGTGATTACTACTGACCTGTCACATTAATTGATAAAACAATTAATTATGAAGATCGAGGTTATAGCCTTCTTTAATAAGACTAATGATTAGAGGATTGGTAATGACGTCAAATTGTTTTTGCAATGCCTGAACGAGATGCGCGTGTTTAATGGAATTACGACGTTCTTGTTGGAGAGAAGTCAATACTTTTCTATTTTTCCATTTAATAGACGAATAAATTTTCCAACCGATTGGAGTTATTGCTCTAATGCGATCTGAATGCTGATCAATGAGTTTATACGCTTCGTCATCACTGAGGACTCTCTTTGAGTGCGTATAGTCAGAAGGTTTTGAAACGGTAAGTTCACGAAGTGTTAAACCATCGTGAGCCTGTTTGAGCGCGATCGCGAGAGCTCCATATTCAATATGATAGACATGTTCTCTGCGATGTTCTCTCAGCTGTTTATTATTCGGTTGATGATGATTATGCTGCGCAGATAATACTATATTTCCACAGAGTATAAAACTCAACAGCAGGCCGTTATGTAATTTCATGGAAGGCTCCTTCACGAAGAAAATGTTTACTTATCAGTGTTTTAATTTAGTTCCATAGCATAAAAATGTCCAGCGCTCGTTGCAAGAAAGTGTTCTTTCGATGAGGTTATTGACTTTTAGCAGCCATGATGACTACGATCCAAAACGTAAGAGATTTCATTGCATAAGGAGATGTTATGTCGATAAAATTGCATAAGCGAGGTTATGATCACGCCGTTGAAATTATTAAACGAGGACTTGAAATAGAGCATGATAAAGGCAATTGGAATGAGGTAAAACCAACGCGCGATGAAGAAGTTCGCTATCTTAATACCCATTCGCTCGAAGAATATGGTGCTTGGTTTTTAGGAATAGACTCTTCACGAGAAGAACAAGGAAAAGTGCAATATTACTATCAGTTCGGCGATTTTGGCATGGTTCATCTCAGTGCGCTTGAAAATATTATTCAAGAAGCAGGTAAGCAAAATCACCCAGACATTAAAGATGCCGCACAAAAATTAGTACAAATGATTCAACAGCAGAGCGCATCATCAAAAAATCGCAAATAAGTGTACCTTCACAATAGTAAAACACCCCGATTTAAAAACCGGGGTGTTTTATTGTAATAAGAGAGATTGTGCGTTGTTAAAATTGATAGGATGAAGGAGCACTATTTTCTGTGTGTTCAGGATGACTTTGTTGTGTCATAAACTCAGGCGGAGCTAATGAAAGCGAATCATCCGCATCAAGTTCCTCTGAAAAACTCAAACCGTGTTCTTCTTTATGTGGATTAGAAAGTTCAGGAAAACAGAGCTGAATTTCGCGGATTGCAGCTTCAAGAGAATCAGAGCCGTGAACAGCATTGTTTTGTTTTGACTCTCCATACATAGCACGAATAGTGCCGGGACGAGCTTCTTGAGGATCAGTAGCGCCGGCTAATTCACGCCATGCGGCAACCGCATGAGGACGGTCAAGGACCATAAGAATGCTCGGACCTGACGTCATTAATTCAACAAGTGGTGCGAAGAACGCTTTATCACGATGTACGCCATAAAACGTTTCTGCCTCTTGTTTGCTGAATCGATGAAGTTTGAGCGCAACAATAGTAAATTTATTATCTTCAATTAAGGCTAGAATACGACCAATATGGTGTGCAGCGACTGCATGCGGTTTAATAAGAGCAAACGTTCGCTCGAGCGTTATGTCACCCAGTGAGGTTGCTGCTTGATATGGTACCATTGCTGTTATATCGGGCTCATGAGATGTATGTTCAAGCTCATGCTGTTCAGCATCTTCGTTATGTTGCTGCGAAGTTGTATGTTTGATTAAAGGCTCTTCGTGGGTTGACAGGGTCGGTATTACGAGTTCTGTTTTCTGAGGAACGATAGCTTCTGTCTTTTGTACCGACGGCGTAAGGGTCGGGGGAGGTGTAGTTACAGAAGGAATTGATTGAATGTGTTGGGCGGTTGTTGGGTGATCTACTGGTTTTACTGTTGATGGAGGTTTGGCGGCCGCGACTGCTTTTTGCTCTGATAATACTTGAGGAGCCGGAAGAATAGGCGCAGGAGATGATGGTTGAAGATTCGTTGGGGTTTGAACTTGAGATGATGTTGGCATTACTAAAGGTTTTTGTTCGGGGGGTGCTGCTTGATTTGAGGGCTTTTGAGCCGCTGCGGCAGCATTAAGGATGCTCACCGATATGATAAAAGAGTACCATAATAGTTGTATCATCATAAATCCTTCTGTATGGTCAAAAATGGCAAATTCTTTTTGTGCACCTTTTCCATTGTTAACACGATGAAGATATTATTTCAATGGTTGTGTTTGAGATGCTGAACCTTGCTGAAGAGAAAAGATCTGAAAATATTTAAGGCCCATATTCAAAGGAGCTGAAATTTGTAAAAGCAGATTCTTTTTCTGCTGCGTTAAGCATTCTTGAAGCTCTTCGAGAGAAAGCTTATGTGCTATCCACAGTGCCGTAGTGTATAATAGTGTTGACTGAAGATGGTTTTCCAATGCTTGTTGTATGAGCATATCATTGTGAGGAAATACTATTTCAAGATGATTCAGAATTTCATTTACTTGTGGTTGTGAAGATTGGTCTTTGAGCATGTGCTGCAAAGAAGCATGCATACTTTGGTTCAATTGAGAGAGATGGTCAACGACAGCGATTGCCGATGAAAGATGTTCAATAAGACTGTATCGGAGTTGCTCGTATGAAGCCATTGGGCTGTTGTGCTTGTGTGGTGATAATGCTATTGCATGGCAGGGAAGCATCATAAGATTATGAAAAAGTTGTGGTAAGCTTCTTTGATCTGGTCCTTCTGGGGTGTTTAACATACCCATCATGGTATTAATATCAAACGAGCTGATAAATGCTTGTGCTTTGGCGATAACATCGGGCGATTGTAGTATGGCTTGAGTATTCGGGTGACCGGCTACTCCAAGCTCTTGCAACATCTGTTCCAACTGTTTTGTTACGACGTCTTCAAGCTTGAACTGCTGCTGTTCTTGTTCTGAAGGAATGACGATGTTTCTTCGAGCTGGACCCGACTGCTGCGGGTTTGGTTGATAACGGTGCGCGCCATGAATCCCTGAACATATAATCAGTGCACAGAGGGAAAAAGAATACTTTTGTGATGAGATATATTTCATAGTTTCCTATTACTCTTCGAAGGGTGAATACAATCTATTATTCAAGATGAATCAAAATTGATTTAAAGTCAAACGTTAAACTTTTTCAGAAAAATTATTTTAAATAGAAAATAACACAAGAGATAAGCTAAGGTAATGCGCACATATTGAGTAAAGTGCTTCCTCTGGCTATCGCAGGAATGGAAGAACCATATTGATTTTTAGAGAAAACAACAACTAAAGGCTGCTGCAGCTCTCAGAACACTAATTATATGACACTTGCTATAGTTTGATGAGTTTGCTAAATAAGTAAAGTTATGATCAAAATTATATAATGGAGTGGCGAGCGAGTAGGGCTCAGGGTTGTGTTCTTATTTACCTGTGGGGTTGGTGTTCTTTTTGGTGGTGTTGTTGGATATGGTATAAAATGTTGGATCTCCCGCTCAAATGAGAGCATGAATTTTATGTTTGATACTCAAGGAACGTACACGATGTTTCAAGGAAGAGATTCCTCAGCTAATGTAGTTATTGGCGGAGTGTTTTTCAAATCGGTTGAAGATATTCTTAACAATACGTTGCCTGGAAAAGAAACTAAAGGAAAAACGAAACAATATGAAAAACCAGGGACATATGAAGATGCAATAAAGGATTTTGAATCGTTAGGTCCAATAAGTATTAAGACTTTATCTTATCCTGATGGAAAAGAGATCAAAATTGGTGTGCTTCCCGATGGAAGAGCTGTAAATGTACGAAATCAAAGTGATGAAGGAAGACCTACGTTAGAAGTACAAGGCCCAGGTAATAATAGAATAAAAATTAGATATGGGTGAAACAATTATGGCTGAGCAATTAGAGTCAAGAAACATTCTTCCTCTGACCGAGCAATGGGAGCATTGGATACCAAGAGAAAATCTTGCACGACGGTATCATGTAAAATCAGTGATAGAAGATGAGGAAGGGCTAACAATCTTATTGGTTGAAGATAAACGTGAGGACCGAGGATTAAAAGTTTCCTTTGGATATGCAGCTGATGCATATCGTAGTACGTATGAAACATTACGTCACATGCTCGTTATGCAGCTTGATGAAAAATATGGCACAGAATTTTATTCGAAGTGGACCTTTTTTAGAGTTATAAACTCTCCCTATAAAAAATGGCTTACTGAACAGGCCGCTGGAATTATTGATGATACAGAATATAAGCATTTTGCTTTTTTAACACCAGATCTTATCTTAGACGTTCTGTCACAGGATGACCCTGTCATTTCTGATATGACATTCATGTAATAGTTTCATTAAGGTACAACAAAGAGTCCCCCGTCTTTTTAAATAAGACAGGGGACTCTTAATATTATGTGCTTAACACAAACTATTTTTGGGCAACATCTTCTGTTGATTTCTCAATGGTTTGTTCTTCAGCTGTTTCTTCACTGATTTCGACTACATCATAATCTGCTGTACGAAGTGCATCATTTTCTTGTTCTTCGTGCAAGGCTGATTCATAATGTTGTCCTAATTCCATTGCTGTCTGTTGAAGGTCAAAGATCAAACTGCTGACAGGTTCATGAAGTGCTTCTCGAATTTCAGGAGCTATTGGTTCAAAACGTACCCACATTTCATAGAGATGAGGAAGTGCAACAAGTGTGAACCGTTGAAGTACCTGTTTTTGAACAGCAACGATCTCACGAACTTGCTCTTCCGAAATGTCATCAAGCATCCAGCGCATGTAAACAAGGCTTGGAACGTAAAAGCCCCATATCGCTGCAATCTTTTGCGTGCTGAAGTTTGCAAAGTGTCCCGTTGTTGCTTCATGAAGCTCAAGAGCACATTCGCAGCCCAGATCAAACATTTCTCCTAATGTCATTGATCGAGCATCATCGGAGTGTGGTGACATCGGTTGAAAGAGATAGCATGCGAAAATATGTCGTACGAGAGGTGGCATCTCATTCAACAAGACAGACATTTGAACTTTGCTCAGTTGTGTCAGCTTACCATATTCTGTAGCAGCTATTTGCTCGTGAGTAAGAGAGCGCATTTCTTCCAGCGATAAGGATTGCTCAAAACCAAAAGGAGCGAGTTGCGATTTAAGCATCACTCGAGCAATTGCCTGTATGACATCAGCAGCAGTTTCGCTCGTTGCTATAATATCATCAATTTCATTACTATTTTTGGAGCATTGAAATTGATAATTGATTGCATCACATTCCTCAAAGTCATTGGAGCAGACAACTTCAACACAGGTATATCGACATGGTTCTGCGACATTTGCTGCATTGAGAAATAAGCTTCCTCCAATGAGATAGAGTAGTGAGTATGATTTGCGTATCATAATAGTCTCCTTAACGATTAGATGATGATGGAAAAACGAGTTGAATCTCGCGTGTAGCAGACTCAGATGAATCTGAACCGTGCGTTGCATTTTTTCCTACATCCGTGCCAAACATGGCGCGGATTGTTCCTACATGTGCCTGCTCAGGGTTTGTTGCTCCCATAAGATCACGCCATGCTGCAACGGCGTTGTTTCTTGAAAGCAGTAAGAAGACTGAAGGGCCCGATGTCATAAACTCAACAAGTTCGGGAAAAAATGAACGGGATTTATGCATCTCATAAAAAAGCTTTGCATCTGCGCCTGTCCACTGACGCTTCTTCATTTGTTCAATAGTGAAGCCGTTACGTTCAATAAGTTCAATAATAGCACCTGTTGAATATGCTGCTACAGCATCTGGTTTAATAATGCCCAATGTTCGTTCGTATGTCATAGCTTGAAATCCTTAGATTATGATTCATCATCAGAAGGGCTCTGCTTGCTTGCACGATGTGCATGTTTTTCAAGCTCAAGCTGAAGATGAGATTTAAGTTTTTCTCCAAAAACGTTGGAAGTAAAGGAACCTTGTTCCTGCTTCTTAGCATCATTGCCACCACGTTTACCACGTGAGCCTTCAGAACGATCAGGTCGGTGATCGCCGCGGTCAGATCGGTGGTAGTCAGAACGCTCTGATCTATCAGGCCTATCTGATCTATCAGAACGGTCTGAACGATCGGAACGATCGCGTTTTTGGCCACCTTCATAGCCACCACGACTTGTTTGATGCAATCGCAGGCTGAGACCAAGTTTTTGCTCTTCCTTGCTGACTTTGATAACGCGTAATTTTACGGTCTGCCCTACATGGAGTGCTTCTTGTGATGCATGGGCTTCATCGCCAATTTCTGAGATGTGAACGAGCCCTTCAATACCATCAGGAAGTTTAACAAATGCACCGAAATCGGTAATTTTTGTTATTTCACCCTCAACAATGGCATTGAGCGGATAACGCTCTTCGATCATGTCCCATGGATTTTGCTGAAGTTGCTTCAAGCCAAGTGAGATCTTCTTCTTGGCAATGTTAATGTCCGTGATAACAGCTTCAATATGATCGCCTCGTTTGAAGAGATCTGAAGGATGTTTAACATGCTCTGTCCATGAAAAGTCTGCTATGTGAATAAGGCCATCGATGCCGGGCATAACTTGTACAAATACACCGAAATCGACAACGTTCGTAACAACACCGTTAATCTTCTGTCCAACATGTAACTGTTCTGACACGAGATCCCAGGGGTTTTTACCAAGCTGTTTAATACTGAGCGACATGCGACGATTTTCTTTATCAAGCGAAACAACAAGTGCCTCTATCTGATCTCCAACTTTATATTGTTTATGCAGATCGGTAATACGTTCAGTCCATGAAATTTCTGAGATGTGGACCAAGCCTTCAACACCATCAGCAACCGTTACAAAAAGTCCGTAATCAGCAATGCTTGACACGGTTCCTTTGACCATTGATCCCACGGTAATATCTTTGGTAAGATTTTCCCAAGGATTTCCTTGAAGTTGCTTCATGCCCAACGATATTTTTTCGTTATTTGCATCGAGGGTAAGAATTTTTACCGTTACGGTATCGCCAATTTTAAGGATTTCGCTTGGATGTCCAATGCGGCCCCATCGCATATCAGTAATATGGAGAAGCCCATCGACACCGCCGATATCAACGAATGCACCATAATTGGTAATATTTTTAACGATACCTTGAATAACACTACCCACATGTAATGTTTCCATGATTTTTTTGCGAGAGTCAGCACGCTGTTCACTGAGGTATTTACGACGAGAAATAATCACATTGCCACGCTTTGGGTTTACTTTAATAATGAGTGCGGTAATTGATTGTTTCAAGAATATGTCGAAATCTGCAACTCGCTGCACATCCACTTGTGAGCCGGGAAGGAAGGCTGAAACACCTTTGATGTCAACATTAAGACCGCCCTTAACTTTGTGGGTAACAATACCTTCAACCGGTTTGTTTTCCTCAAAGAGCTTCATAATGGTTGCCCATGCACGATGTGCTTTTGCTTTTTCGTGTGAGAGGATTACCGTACCATCGACGCTTTCAAGTTCATCGATGATAACTTCGAGAGAAGATCCAGGGGTAAGCTGTTTAAGCTCTTGCTCTGAAAATTCATAAAGAGGAATAAGGCCATTTGATTTAAAATTGATATCGACAAGGACGCCATCGGATGAGACGGAGACAACTTTACCGGTGGTAAGGCCGCCTTGTTTGTGATCTCCAAAGACACCTTGATATAAAGCACGCAACTCTTCAAGTTGCGGCTCTGGTAGGGTAGGAATTTCTGATAATGCAAGCGGATCGACGTGAGCGAACTGTTGCGGACGTATACTTTCTCGTGACATAGGTATTTAAACTTCGCACATCATAAAAGATGTGGGTTAAAGGGTTATAAATGTGTCAGAATTACTATACCATAATCATTTTTTTTGACAAGGCGAAACATGAAGCGGTGCATTCAAAGATAAAAAATCTTTTTTTGAATGCACCGCAGAGAGTTAATGTGATATAAATGACTTATTTTTTAAAGAATGAGTTCCATCCCTGTTTAAGGGAGTCATAACCGCTTTGGAATATTGAGCGCGTGGTAATTGCTGCTTCAATACCCTTGCTTCCTACCGTAAAGACGGAAGGGGTCGGATGCGTTTGCGCCATCAGTTCAAAAAACCTCACTAACTGTTTTTCAGCAAAAAGATAAGTAACCCCTGCTGCAAGACCAGGTAATAATGAACAAGCAATCCATTGAACCCTCTTCATACGATCTATAACTCGTTGCTCATCTTCCATGTTAGATCTTCGCAGTGCGTCAGGCATAGCAAAGAGGTATTGAGTCCAATCAATGAGAAATTGATTGTTTTGAATCTGAGGGTTTTGACCATTAAGGTTTTGATTTGGATTTGGAGGTGCTAGTCGTATATTTTTAATCTCTTTATGAAACTCGTAGTAAGCTTCTGGCCACTTTATATACCATGCATATTCATATGCTTTTTTCAAAATCCACCACATGCACAATCGTTGAGCGTTTCTTCCGAGTATTGAAGGGCCGGATGCTGGGTCCATCGTTTTGAGGCTTGTACCAAGGTCTATAAAATAATTTTGAGGATAGTTAGTGAGCTCTGGTTTACATTGTGATCCAAAATAATATATAAGCGCGCTGGATCCTGTCAGGAGTGTTAATGCGCTAGTTCCTGTCAGATAAGGATGTTCTTTTATGCATTCCCATGCGTAAGAAGGCCATGATCCCACTACAGCCGGTTGCACTGGAGGTTGCACCGCTGCCACTACAGCCGGTTGCACCGCTGGTTGTTGCGACAGGGGTTGATCTAGTTGTGCCGGTGGAATTTGTGCTGTAGGTGGTTGTGGATGTCCAATATTAATGTTAATAGTCGATCCAAGGGGCACTGAGCGACTGTTTGCCTGACCTTGTGCAGCACGATCTCTTGTTGGTCGTCTTCGAGCAGTCTCAGCTGCCTGTTTTCGTTCCCTATCTGCTACATTGGGGGTGTCCGCTCTTGCAGCATAGAATTCATCAGAATATAAAGAATCTGAGGAATATGCTTGGCGCCGTGCTGTTGCACTGTAAGATTTTGAATCTATATCATTATCATTTTCCATTCCCCAGAGCGATGTCAGAGAAAAGGATCCTAGTATGCACGTAAGTGAAAGATAAAAAATTTGTTTTTTCATGAGTCTCCTTTAACTGGATAAATCTGTTTGGATGTTTGGGTTAAGCCATACATTAAATTCTTGGCATCTTCTCAGTAGATCTTGAGCGGTATTTGGCCATTGATTAAAGCCGGCCGCTAGAAATGGTCTCAGCATATACTCATCAACATAAGGAGCGAGAATGAGTGCGCCGAGGTGGTGAGCTGTTCTTGGTAAGATCTTTCCATATTCTTCCATGAATTTTTTCCAATCTCTTGTCTGTGGTTGTTGCTGATTTTGAGGTGCGGGTGTAGGATGACAATCTTTGTAATCATCCTTACCAAGAAGTTTCCACATATTGTTGATTACTGTATATGCTATGCAATACGCCAAAATGGGACGAGTACATTGTACCAATCCCAGCCGTATGATGTGCTCTCTTTCAACGAATTTTTTATGTCCTGTGTTAAAGAGCCCCGACGCAATGCCCTTTCCTGCTTCTTTCATTGAAGAGAGCCACAGAGAGGTATTATTGATGCCCGATTTTATCATGGTCGAAACAGCTGGTGATCGATATGCCATGAGCATGGTACATATAGCAGCAGATGCTAAACTGAGTTTTTGATGATTTTTAACGAAATCTATAGCACGTGTCCCGTGTGGTACGCTTGCTTGATAGAGCTGTTTTGTTTTATTTACCGCGGAGTCGATGCCTGTTTTTAACATCGAATAGCTAGCTGAGATAAAGTTTTTTGTAGTAGTAATAGCTGTTTTTGCGCCATCTGCTACAGAGTTGAGTCCACGTTTGGTCGATTGAAGGATATCTGAGGCTTGTAAAGGGTAATTCCATGCAAAAGCTGCTACCCCAATGGCTGCAACTGAAATAACTCTTGGAGGCGTAGCTAATTGCAGCAATGTATTTAATAATGATGGATGAGTTTGTATGAGATTATTATAGGGATAGTTTTTTATCAAAGCCGCTTGCATCGCTTCGGGAAGCGCATTAAGAATATCCATAAAGTCTTCCGGATGAAGAAGATCAGGCGTTTGAGGCATTGCGCCAAAAGAGTAAATATTGGCTCCTTGAGCCTGGCCTACCATAAATATGCCTGAAATGATTAAAAGAATGTATTTTTTAAGGTTCATAAGTATCCTTATATTATTAATAATATCGATCTAAAAATCTTCATTGTAATTTTTGTATCTCCTTCTGAGTTTACCAGGAATGGCAATATGCGCAAATGGTATGATTTTCAATAGAATTTTACTTGTTTATTTATAGATACATATGATTCAGTGTGAATTTATGAAAATAGGGAGGAGGCTCTTCATTGTCTGAAAGGATGTGCAAGAGGGGAGGGGTGTCAAAAAGGGTGATTTTTGGCCGTTTATTTCGTAATATGGGTTTGACATCATCTAAAAAATTTATCATATTGAAATATTATGGCAGAATGCTGTCATTAAAGAATATTAGTTAAACTTTAGATTCGATTGCGTATATTATGTCTACTATGAGATTTGAAGATTTCGGTTTTTACCCGGAAATCCAAAAAAAATTAACCGATACAGGATTTGAGCGTCCTACAGAGATTCAAGAAAAAGCGATACCTATTTTATTAGCGCCAGGTCGCGTTGATTTTCATGGCCAAGCTCAAACCGGAACCGGTAAAACGTTGGCCTTTGGCCTTCCCTTACTTCACCGTATTGACCGTACCCGCCGTGAGCCACAAGCGCTCATTGTGGCACCTACCAGAGAGTTGGCAGTGCAGATTGGGGAAAGTCTCCGACCACTTGCTGAATCCGTAGGAATTTCAATTGGAGTTATCTACGGTGGTGTTTCGATGGAAGCACAATTAAACATGCTTCGTCGAGGGGTTCAGATTGTTATTGGGACACCCGGAAGAATCAATGATCATATCCGTCGAAACTCGTTAAAACTTGACGTTGTTAAGACCTTGGTTCTTGATGAAGCTGATATCATGCTTGATATGGGTTTCAAAGATGATATCGATGAAATTTTAAATGAAGTTCCTGAAGATCGTGAAATTTGGCTTTTTTCTGCGACCGTTAAGAGTGGTATTTATGCCATCTTAAAAAGTCATATGAAAGATGCGCAATCTGTTCGTGTAAGCAAATCGCAGGTGGCTACGATTGCAACACAGCACCAATACTGTATTATTCCCGTTAATCATAGATTGCAAGCGCTCTGTCGCTTTATCGAAAGTAGTCTTGATTTTTACGGATTTATTTTCTGCCAGACAAAAATGTTAACAGCGCATATTGCTGAACAGTTGCTTTTACGAGGATATCGCGTTGGTGCGTTGCATGGCGATATGAGCCAATCGCAACGAAATGCTATCATGCGCCGCTTTCAAAATAAAGATTTGACGATTTTAGTAGCAACCGATGTTGCAGCTCGAGGAATCGACGTTGCCAATTTAACGCACGTTATTAATTACTCATTCCCTGATGATGCTGAAAGCTATGTACACCGTGCAGGACGTACGGGAAGGGCTGGTCGAGAAGGCATAGCAATTACCTTTGTGAGCAATCATGAAGTACGGCTGTTGCGTAATATGCAGCAGAAGTTTGGTATAACTTATGAACAGGTTCAGGTTCCTGATCGAGAAGCTATGGTGGCTGTTCGTTTACGAGAAGCTGCTAAATATATGCAGATTCTTTCTGAGCGAGCATCAGCTGTTGCTGCATCATGTGAATCAATGCTTAGTGAACTTTCTGCTGAACAAATTCGACATCTTTTTGCTAACACCTTGTATGATAAATTTTTGAAGTCTCTTGAAGAAGATGAGAAAATGCCCTCTATGCAATCGCATGGTGAAAAAGGTGCTCATCACCATAGTAGCGGAAGCGGAAGTGACTCATCGCATACTGAAGTGATGATCAACGTTGGTTCTGATGATGGAGTACAGCGCGAAGATATTACCGCAATTCTTGAGGCTAAAAATATTGCTTTAGAAAATGTTGCAAAAATTCGTATTTTGCGTCGTTGCTCATTCTTGCATATTACTCCTGAGCATGTTGAAGCGTGTGAAAGTGCTTTAAATAATACTATAATGGGCGGAAGAAAAGTCCGGGCCGTTATGGTTGGTGCTGCATCAGGAAGAGGAGAAAGAGAGCAAGGAAGAGGTGGCGGTGGCCGTCGTCAAGGTGGATATCGTTCGTCGGGTGATCGTCCACAACGATCATCATATCAAGGTGAAAGATCAAACCATGGCGAAAGACCGTCTCATCACGGCGAAAGATCGCATCATGGTGAAAGACCATCTCATCATGGAGAAAGGTCTCATCAGGGTGGTGAACGCCATCCACGACGTGACCGTTCCGATCGTGATCGTTCTGATTTTGGGCGTCGCAAGTCGCATCATCGAACTCCTGATGTTCGTTCTTGGCGTTCAGATAATTCTATGGATGCGTAAGTATTAGATGAATGCAAAGGAAATGATGATGGAATATAAAACGTATGGAAAGCGCGAAGGCATGTCGCGGGAAGAATGCTCAGCAGGGGTAATTGCGTATTGCCAAGATTCTGAACGAGGAAAACGTTTGTATTTGATGCTGCAATATCCTTCAGGGTATTGGGATTTTCCTAAAGGGCGTCTTGAAAATAATGAGAGCTCGCTTGAAGCAGCAGTACGTGAGCTGAAAGAAGAAGCAAATATTGAAGTAAAGCTTGAAGGCAAATTTGAATATACCGTTTCTTATGATTTTCGTGATCGTGATGGTATGCTCGTGCACAAAAAAGTGACCTTTTTTGTGGGCAAAGCTTTGTCAGATGATGTGATGCTTTCTAATGAGCATGAACAGTTTGCATGGCTTTCTCTTGGAGATGCGCTTAAATTGTTAACCTATCATAATGCGCGCCAAGTCCTTCAACTCGCTGATCAATTTCTTGATATGCAAAGTACTGAGCAAGAGCAAGAAGCGGGAGAAAAAACCCTTACGCCATAAAACTTTTCACAAATTACATTACCAATGAGTGAGATCGTAATCCGACCTCACTCATTTTTTTAGTGCGTTTGCAGACTATTGTAGTATAGGATGCCATTCTTCTATGATGTCAAATATATGGATATCAGAAAAAGGATCTTTTCATGAAGACATTGCTCCGTCAGTCAGCAGGATATTTAACACTGGCAGCATTTTTTTGTGCGATGGGAATGTCGTTTCTTGCTGCAGTAATCGGTAAAATTATTTTAATTGTTTACATGCTCAGAGTTGAGTGGCCACAATTAAAACAGAGTATTCGATCAACAATGATTAATCTGGTACTTCCGCTTGTTGGATTAATATCGATTGTGCCCATTGGTGAGCAGCCCTTTTTTAAGGGGATCTTCCCGGTTTTTTCATGGCCTTTGCCCAAAGGGACGTTTTCTGGTTTTATGAGTCCTTTTGTTCTAATAACTATCGTTGATATGGGACGAAGCGTATGCCTTGTCTACGCTGTACTCATTTTGGCGACACAAAGTGTGATTGCATTAATGCAGTCATTTTGCCCTCTCGCACGATATGAATCTTTCTCTTTAGGGGCTCGTGCAGTAGTGCTTATATTATTTAATGTGTGGTATTATTATTTTTTTTTAATAAATTTTGAGGAATCTCTTTTTAAGAAGAGTATCGTTTTAGTGTGTATTACGCTCATATTCATATATCTTTCACGATCGGGAGAAAAATATTTTGCCTCACTGAATCGACAACACGGTATTGAGCGTACCGGTCACATGTTGTATGGATATGGTATGTTAGACGTTCTTGCGCCTGTTGTGAGAATTGGTTATATAGGAGCCCTTTTTGTAGGCATTGCTGCGATAGTACTCTTGGCATTTATACTTGGCATAGTTCTAGGAATCATCCCTTCTGGTGGAAAAATGATCGGGGTATAGTGCTTGCAAAAACTTTGATAGGGAGAAGATTTATAGAGCTTTAAGAGGAAGGAAGTTTAATGAACTCAACGATGCGCCAATCGATGGCATATTTAACGATGGCAGCATTTTTTTGTGTTATGAGCATTTCACTGCTCGCCGCAGTAATTGGTAAAATCGCTTTGATTGTGTATCTCCTTACTGTTGAATGGCCGCAATTTAAACAGAGTATTCGATCAACAATGATTAATCTGGTACTTCCGCTTGTTGGATTAATATCGGTTGTGCCAATAGCGGCTCATTTTAATGGTACAATTTTTAAGGACGGATTTTTAAGTACATTTCCTTTTTTTTCCTGGCCCGTCTCACAAGAATATTTAAGCTTTCATTTTCCTAATCCATTAGCACTACTCTTGATTTTGGATGGTGCGCGAGTAATAAGCTTTTTGTGTGCGATAGCGGTGCTTATTATGCAAAGTATTGTGGTATTTTTCCGACCATCATTTCCACAGAAATTATATGAATACATGTCTTTGGCATTAAGAGGTATTGTACTCTTTGGAGTGCTGTATTATATTACGCTCTCTTTGAGTAGTAATCCACTGAGTATCAGGAAAATTTTTAGCTGCATTCTTCTATCGATACTTATTACTCGGCTATCACAGCAAAGAGAAAAATATTTTGAAGCACTTAAGCTGCGCCATGGTGTTATGCATACGGGGCATCTTTTATATGGGTACGGTGTCTTGGATACTTTGATTAGTGTATTAGGAATCGGATATCTTGGCATTGCTTTGATGTGCATGGTCATTATTATCAGCATTGTTGCTTGGATTGTTTAGCCAAAGCTTCTTTAATGATTTCAAGAGTTCATCGTGATGTTCTTTGCAGTATTTGATAAGTTCTTCAGTGGTGTCTGCATTATTGAGCTCATCGATAAAATGTTGCTTGAATGCTTCAGGATTATCGATGCTTCTGAGTGCAGGGTAATTTCTCATGCCAGCGAGTGCAATATTACCCATCCCCTGAAAAAGATTTGAGATTTGAAGTGCAACATTTTCTTTGTTATCAGGATTAGCGGCGATGGCAACCATGCTTTGCATCATGCTGATAAAATTTATCACTGCAATTTGCGCGGTTGTGGGTTGTTGTTGCTGACCTATTAAAAATCCCTGCATGCACAGTAATGCGATGAATGTACGCTTCATAAAAAGTACCTCTTTTTCAAATGTATTCTTCTTGAAAAAGAGGTACCGTATTTATAGAAGATAAGTCAAGAGTTGCAGCGGACAAAGATGGTATTATTCATCTGACTCGTCATCACCTTCATCAGGCATTTTGATCTTTACGTCGCGATCAAAAAAGGATTCTAACTCTTTACTGCGAGATGGATGTCGAAGCCTTCGAATTGCCTTCACTTCAATTTGCCGTACACGTTCACGAGTTACGCCAAAATCTTTTCCTACTTCTTCAAGGGTGTGCTCCGAAGCGACATCGATCCCAAAGCGCATTTTAAGTACTTTTTCTTCACGTGGTGTCAACGTCTTCAGTATTTGACGCACACGCTCTTTTAAGTCATTATTAGCGACAGTTTCTGCAGGAGAGCATTCATTTTCATTTTCAATGAAATCTTTGATAAATGCATCTTCACTATCACCAACCGGTGTTTCAAGAGAGATAGGCTCTTTAGAGATTTTAATAATATTTTTGATTTTTTTCTCATCAATATTCAACTCTTTTGCAAGTTCAGCATGAGTAGGTTCGCGTCCTTGTTCTTGAAGATAGGTACGCTTGATCTTGTTGATCTTATTGAGCGTTTCGCCCATATGTACCGGTACACGAATGATTCTTGATTGATCAGCAATAGCACGAGTAATTGCTTGACGAATCCACCATGTTGCGTAGGTAGAAAATTTGTATCCTCGCTCGAATTCAAATTTTTCAACTGCCTTCATGAGGCCAATATTTCCTTCTTGAATAAGGTCAAGAAAGTGTAAGCCGCGGTTTACGTATTTTTTTGAAAGATTAACCACAAGGCGAAGATTTGCTCGAGCAAGATTATCTTTAGCATGTTTATCTTTTATCTGATACTCTTCAAGCTTGCGATGGTATTCAAGGAGCTGTCGCTCAGTAAGACCGGCTTCATCTTCGAGCTTCTCGATGTTTTTACGAGCCGCACGCATAGCAGTGTCATATTCTTTGATCTGCGCTTGTATATCAGGATCGGTTGATGATGCTGAAAGTTCAGCAAGTCCTGCTTGTGACGATTTTATGATATCGTGTTGCTTTTGGAGCTTGTTGACGATTTTTTGAATGTTTCGATTGCATCGTCGAATCATCTTGTTAGAGAAGCTGATAGAGCGGATAACGTCTACAATGGCTGCTTCATTTTGCTTGATTTGATCAAGCATTTTTTTCTTTTCTTTGGCATCGCTCAATTTGCCACGAAAACTTTCATAGATGGCTGCTTTATTTTTAATAAGCTGTTGAATACGATCAATGATAGCAAGCAACTTCTGTTTTTCTTCTTCGTAGCGAGGGAGATTGTCTTCATCAAAATCAGAAAATTGAATGACATCTTTGAGCAAAAGTGACCCGTTGGAAATCTTTTCACCCATGCGACTTACTTCGCGATGAATTAAAGGGATTTCGGAAAGTAGCGCGATAGAATTTTTTCTGCACGAAGCAATCTGTTCAGCGATGACCGTTTCTGTCTTTTTATTGAGCAGAGGAATCTTTCCAATATCACGCAAATAACATTTAACACCATCAGCAATATATGAACTTTCTCCCGCTGGTTGTATAATTTTACGCTCGAGTTCATCAACGTCTTCATCTTCTTCGCCTATTTCTTCGTCAACGTCGATTTCAGAGAGGACGGTCGATTTTGTTGCTTGTTCAAGGTCAATCAGTTCATGTTCTTTATCTGATTCGCTAAACTCATCAGTACTCAGATGATGGGATGCTTCAATCTCCTCATGCGTCGCCAGCTCAATATTTTCGCGGCCGATAAGATTAAAAAGCTCCAATGTTTCTTGCTCAGTAAAACTTTTACTAGCGCAAAATTCCATAACATCTTCATATGCAATGACACCTTCTTGGCGGCCTTTTGCGATAAATTGATCATGGATCTCTTTTTCGAGCTCAGCACGATTTTCTGGTGACGTGCTCGGTGAAATTTTGGCAGATTTTCCCGCCTTGTTTGCTTTTGGCTTCATATCATTCCTTCATTCTGCATCATAGTTTTTAAACGTTCAAATTGACGTACTGCATTATCAAGACGCTCAAGATCATGGCCTTTTTGCGCATCGTAGATTTCAGTGCGCAGTTTACGGATATCCTCTCGCCAGAGTCGTTGTTTAATGCGATTGATAAGATCATCAAGCGGAATTTCATGGTCTCCCAGCGATGTTGTGTGGATCAGATTAAGCACTTGCAGCTTCTCTGATGGTGTAAGTTGTGCAAAAAAATCAGAAAACTGATAGGCGTCTGACACGGTCTTATAGTCTTGTAATTTACGAAGGATTGTGTGAAATTCTGGCGGCGTGATGCGCAATACCAACTCCATACTCTCATCACGTAAGCGATCTTTATGGCTAATAATAGCACAAATTGCTTGTCGCGCAAAGGTTGTAATGTCTTTTTGAGTTTTGACGGGTGCTGATACAGGTGATTTCGGGGAGGCTGGCGCCTGTTTTTGCGCAGCAGGCTGCTTATGGAGACGATTCAACTCTTGTAAGAGAAGTTTTGCGGGCAGATTCCAAGTTTTTGCTGCTTGCTGGATCAATAAGTTTTGCTTGAGTTGGTCCTGGACATTATTAATCATTACTAAAAGCTCACGAATATGATCTAATTTTTCTGAGAGACGCGCGGTAGAAAATGCAGCAAATGAGGTAAGATACCAGGTAAATGTATCGTGTGCGGTGAGCTGATTAAGCGTATGTCCTGCTTTCAGGTAAGAATCGGGGTCAAATCCAGGAGGGAGAGTAAGGATCATCAAGTCAAGCGAGCTGTTCCAGCACTGTTCGCTAAGGCGTAAACATGCCTCTTTCCCTGCGCGATCGCCATCATATAACACAGTAAGTGTCGGTGTATAGCGACTTAATAAGGTAAGATGTTCTGGTGTACATGCCGTTCCGAGCGTTGCAACAACATTGGTGAATCCTGCTTGAGAGAGTGCAATACAGTCGGTGTAGCCCTCAACGAGAAAGGCGTTTTCGGTTGTATGAAGTGATCGTTTTGCTTCATAAAGGCCAAATAAGAGTGACCCTTTGGAGAAGTGTGCGTGATCATGTGAATTGTAATATTTGGGGCGGTCATCATTGGGGAGAAATACTCGTCCACCAAAACCACATATATTACCTAAATGGTCGGTAATGGGAAAGATAATGCGTTCTTCAAAGGGAGAATATACCCCGTGTTTACCCTGCATTATAAACTTTATACTGATAAGGTCATCCAGGAGAAATCCTGATTGTGTGAGGTGCCGAATAAGAACTTTTCTTGAGCGGTCTCCTGAAGAAAGATAGCCAATAGTAAAACGTTCTTTACTCTGCTGATTGATATTTCGTTCTGCAAGATAAGATTGCGCTGGGGATGATTGATTAAGCTGTTCAACGCACCACTGTGCTAATAAAGAGCATAAAGCGGTATGGCGCTGGTATGCAGATGCTTTTTCTTCCTGAAATGATGAAGTATATGATTCAGGAAGTTGAATTTTGTAGCGTTCGCTGAGCAAACGGGCTGCGGCGAGTGGAGAACATTGTTCCATTTTTGTGATGAATTGGATGACATCACCACCCTCTTTGCAACCAAAGCAGTAAAAAATTTCTTTATGAGGCGTTACGGTAAATGAAGCGGTTCTTTCACTGCGGAGCGGGCAGATACCTTTATAATAAGAGCCTGTTTTTTTAAGTGATGTATACTCGCTAATGACATCTACAATGTGTAGGTGCGATTTAACCGTACTAAATATGTTCATAGGGCTTATGGTTCAGCCAAGAGCTGAGTATGAAAAGAGCAATTCCTATCAGGAGCATCGTAACAGCGATTATTTGATGCACCGAATATGTGGGCGACCATAACGTCATGATACGATCTTCGCGCCAAAAGTCGACGATAAGCCGTTCAAATGAAATACACATGATGTACCAGGCAATAATGCGGCCAGGGGGATTTTCGCGGCGCGATAGAACGGTTTTTACGATAATAAAGCAGATAAGCAAAAGTAATGCGCTATATAACTGGGTAGGATGGGCAAGAATGCCTTCACTATTAGGGAGCGCCCAGGGATATGTGCTCGGCAGGCCGCCGCAGCATCCTGCATGCCAGCAACCAAGGCGTGAAATGGCATGAACAAGGAGCGCGTACAATCCACACAGATCAAGCGTGAGGAACACGGGGAAGCGGTGATAATAAGTATATGCTGGAAGGAAAATGAGAAGTGCAATAACGGTTCCCCACACTGAAAAACCACCTTCCCAGGGGAAAAAGATATCAGTCCAATGATCAAAGGTGCCCCATTCGGTAAATGAGTAGAGTGCGCGTCCGCCAATAATGCCGACAAAAACAGATGTGGTAATAAGATTAATAAAGGCGTCCGCTGTTCCGAGAAGACGACACCATGGGTGCTGCGATGCGCTCCAGAGTGCAATCATGAGTCCGCTTGCAATGGCAAGCCCATAACCATGAATACCAAAATTTCCCGAAAATGCCAGTAAAGGAGCTGCCATATATCCCTTTCATGACGCCATCTTTTACTATGAGCATATCATAGGAGTGCTGATTCTCCAATGGAGGGCAAAACACGCTCCAAAGTTGTTATATTGTGTGTACGAAGGAAATCCAGAGATACTATTCAAGTGCCTCTTATTTGTTACAAAAATCTGAAAATATTTGCAAAAATGATAATCCTTCTAAGGATGTGCGCGCTTCGCGTGTATATTGATCGCACAGCGCATCTGCACCGGTGCTCATGTACGTTTTTAAGATAGTGTAAAATTCTTCTGCTTTTTCTTTCTGATATTTTTTCGCATGATATCGGACAAGGAATGAGTAAAATTTGACAATCTCATGAATATGAAATTCGGTTCTGTTAGGACACGCTTCTTGGAGCGTTGTTGCATATCTTAAAACATAAAAAGAAGCGTCAATATTACCATCATCTAAGAGGGAGTGGGCAGCATTGAGCTTTCCTAAGAAATAACGAGGGTATTGTACAAGCATTCTTTCAAAAAGTTTACTTGCTTGATCGCAATTTTCAATTGTCTCATAAAAGATGATAAGCATCCTGAATATGACAGGATGCTGAGGATATTTATGATGGAGTTTATTGATATTGTCTAGGACGGAAGAGTCTTTTTTGATTTGGTCACTCGTGGAACATGCAAGTTGCATTTCAAGACTATGAAAGAGGGATGTATCAGATGCATCAAGAGCTTCGCGCCCATCATGAATTTCATGATGGGCGATGTCATCATAGTGATATGCGATGGTCACTTTAAAGCTTTGACCGGACGATTCAGATGACATGGTATGATCGTTTTTATCGAGACAGCAACGTTTATACTTTTTTCTACTGCCACAGTGACATATATCATTTCTTCCGCGTTCAAAGAGCATAGAGCGTCTCCCTGTATCTTTCTTATGTTTTTGGCATTGTGAAAAAACCATCATTTAGTGTATCATTGCGCTGCGAGAAATTATAGAGGCTTGATGGAGCGTGCGCACTATGATTTGACTCCTCTATCTCTTTGATCTAGAATGCGCCTGTAAGATAGGCATTTTAAATGCAAGAAGAATGGGAAATATGATGAAAAAAGATATTACAATCTATACACCGTTAATGTTATTATATGCGTCAATAGGGATGTGTACTATTGCTTCATCATGCTTGAGTGCGCAACCGGAGGGCCCGCTTATTCCATTATCGGTATTTTTTGATAATCCTGACATGGCGCAGGTAACCATTTCTCCTGATGGTGAATATATTGCGTATCTCGCTCCTGAGAGTGGGGTGCTCAATGTATGGATACAGAATCTTGCTACATCAGAAAAACAGTGTATTACTCACGAGCATCGGAGTATTGGCAGATATTTTTGGGGGTATGATAATAAAACTATTTTTTATTACAAAGATATTCAGGGGGATGAAAACCACAATCTTAATAGCGTTACTGTAGAGACAGGGGCAACGCGGAATCTGACACCATTTCCTGCATCGCAGGTTCGCTTAATTAAGTATTCATCATATCATCCAACGAAGATGTTAGTGGGTATCAACTATGAACGAGCAGATCTTCATGATGTCTATCAGCTCAATACAGAGACGGGTGAACTTACTATGGTAGAGAAAAACCCGGGATATGTGGCAGGGTTTGATATGGATCCTGCATGGTACGCAGATAACGATCTTATGATACGTATTGCGCTTTCATTTAATGATGATGGTGGTACTGAAGTTCTTTATAGAGAGCATAAAGAGGCTTCTTGGGAACATTTATTAACATGGGACGTCAATGCATCAGCGGCAAGTTATATTATTGGCTTTAACGCAACCAACGACGAACTGTATATTGTTGATGCTTCTGACAATAATACTGCAGCGCTGGTTAGTATCCATCTTGCTACCAAAGAAAGAAAAATTTTGGCGGCAGATGAGACATTTGATATTGTTACAGGCTCGTTGGGCATGTTTTATGACTGGTACCCTACATTTCTAATGAATCCAACAACAGGAGCGCCAGCAGCGCTGTTTGTAGCGCGTGATGTTCCAAAAGTAATGTTTCTTGACCAATCACTGCATGATGATATGAGCGATCTTCAAAAGTGCAATCGCGGATTTATGTATGTTGTTTCTTCGGATATGTCGTTTCAAAAGTGGATTGTAACTGCTGTTAAGAGTGATCGTCCCGATGAATATTATCTCTATGATCGTGGGGAAAAAAGTCTTCAACTCATAGGAAAAAATAACATTCGTATGCTCGAATATACCAGCGCATCTATGGAGCCGGTTGCTTTTACGGCTCGTGATGGGCTGAAGATTCACGGATATCTCACCTACCCAATAACTACCCCAGAACGATCAAATCTTCCGCTGGTCGTACTTGTTCATGGTGGACCATGGATGCGTGATGTGTGGAGGTTTGATGCACGAGTACAATTTTTTGCCAATAGAGGGTATGCCTGCCTACAAATTAATTATCGAGGATCTTCAGGATATGGAACTTCGTTTGTTAAAGCAAGTGATAAAGAATGTGGAAGGGCGATGCAGCATGATCTTATCGATGGAGCAGAATGGCTCATTAAACAAGGAATTGTTGATCATCAAAGGGTAGCAATCTGTGGCGGATCGTTTGGTGGCTACGCAGCTCTTGCAGGTGCAACATTTACACCTCATTTTTATAAGTGTGCTATTTCCGTATATGGGCCAGCCAATCTTATCTATACCATGAATTCTATACCACCGTATTGGAAAGCAGGACTTGTTGTGTGGAAATACCGTAAGGGTGATCCGATAGTCGATGAGTTGCTCTTACGAGAGCAGTCGCCAATATTTCATATTAACAATATTTGTATTCCGATGCTGATTGCACACGGGGCGCATGATGCACGGGTTAAGCAGTCAGAGTCAGATAGTGTTGTTGAAGCGTTGAGACAGCGCAATATCCCGTGTGAATATATTCTCTTTGGTCAGGAAGGCCATGGTTTTAGCAATGTGCAGAGTAGATATACATTTTGGGGTGCTGTTGAAAAATTTTTAGCGCAACACCTGGGCGGCCGCTGCTTGTAAAGCAATATTTTTTCTTCTTAAATTCTGTCCAAGTGTAAAGTGCACTTTACATTTAGTTTTATCTTAATCTGGGGTAATCATAGTACGCGAAGTGGTAACAACGGCCTAGCGATCGACCCGGAGGCGAGATGAATATCGTAAGTAACGGATGAGTGCACAGCTGAGAATGAATATCATGAAACATCCTACAATAAAGAGCGGATTGTTGAGCAGTGCAAGCACAAAGGTAAGATGTGACATTTCTGTTCCTATGAAGACGTAGAGCGATATGCTTGGTATGATGCCGATCATCAAGCTGATAAGGTAGGTAGTAAAAGGAATGAGCGCAAGTCCTGCAAGAATGTTTGTAATGCAAAAGGGCGCAATAGGAATAAAGCGCACTATAATAAGCGAGATACATGCATGATCTTGAATCCGCTTTTTAAAAGGGGCAAGTAAATGTCCATAGCGGCGGTGAAGTGCAATGCCCAGAAATGATCGTGTTATAAAAAAAATAATCGTTCCGCCGATAATACTACCGATCCATGCATATATGACCCCCGCATGAAATCCAAACAGTATTCCTGAAAGCATAAAAAGCAATGCTGTAGCGGGCAGCGCGAGCATGCTGTGAATAACCAATGTCAAGCAGTATAATATCACCGCAAGACTATAATGGTCTGCGACATACCGCTGTAACCCGGCTTGATGAGCGAGGATTGTGTCTATTGTTAAAAGGCTTCTCAGGTCAAGTGCAAACCAGACAAACAGGTAAAAACTCATGACCATGCACAGTATGAGGAATGATTTTTTCGATAAAAATGGCATGAATATTCTTTTCCCTGCAGATGAGTTAACCCAATTCGCGCAACAATGACGAGTATGCTATATTTATTAATGTGACATAATTTCTTTCTGAAAACAAGAGCTTAATGCATGATATTTGTTGCAATTATGAATATTTGTTTTGCCGCAGCAATTCCTCTTCTTAAAATTGCGTTGAGCTATACCGATCCTATTAGTATGGTTTCGATGCGCATGCTGTTAGGGGGAGGATTGTTGCTTGCCTATGCGGTGATATTTGAACGTATACCTGCATGGCGCACAATACCATGGCGTTTAATTATCATGACAGCTTTCTTTGAGGTTTATATACTCTGTTTGGGTGAGGCGTGGGCTTTAGAGCGTATGAGTGCTACTCAGGCAAGTATTATGTGGTCGCTGCTTCCTTTAATGACAGCGTGTATCGTACGAGCTTTTCAATCAAAAAGTATTTCATTATTACAAGGATGCGCTATTATCATCGCTATGGCTGGTGCCTATACTTTAATTGATAATCCCTGTTTTTTAATAAGCGGCTGGAGCGTTACAGGGCTTCCTGAGGGGGTTATGTTTCTTGCTGTGTGTTCGGCGGCATATGGCTATATATTACTCGAGCAGTTAGCATATGAAATGCAGAGTGTTATAGTAAGTAGTGGCCTTATGATGGTTGTTGGTGGGTTTGGTAGTTTAATAACAGGTATAATGTATCAAGGCGCGCAACCGCTTTCTGATGCGGTCAGTAGTCAGACATTATGGATAGTTATGATAGGAATTGTTATATTGGAAAACATTATAGGGCTTACGCTGCAGACGTTATTAACAAGACGTTTTTCAGCAACGTTTTTGGCGCTGTCAAGTTTTATTACGCCATTGAGTGGTGTATTTATGGGAGTATGGTTCTTAGGCGAGTCGTGGTATCCTCGTTACAGTGGGGCCTTAGGATGTATTTTATGTGCAATCCTGCTTTTTTATCAGGAAGAAATACGAAAATCGATAGTAGACGGCACGCAACAGATAGGATGAGGCATCAGGCAATATGTTATTAGTTTTTTTAATGAACTTCTTATATGCAGCGGCATTTCCCATTGGGAAGTTGGGCTTACAATATACGGGTCCCTTCTTTCTCTTGGGGTTACGATGGGTTATGGCGGGAATGCTCCTGCTTTCTTATTATTTGTGTACAACAAAAACGCTGCATCGCATTGAGCCGTCTGATTGGCTTTTAATGATGAAAACAATTTTGTTTTATGATATCTTGGCATTTGGTCTTGAGTATTGGTCAATGGAATATATTTCTGCTTTAAAAACTAATATGCTCTGGTCATCATTGCCCTTTGTTAGCGCGCTGTTAGGATATTATTTTTTTTCCGAGAAAATAACAAAAGTTAAATGGATTGGGTTGTTAGTCGGAACATTGGGAATGATACCGATGATGCTCTTGCCTGATGAACGGCATACGCCGCTGGGGAGTATGCTGCCTGAAGTGGCTATGTGTATGGTGGTATTAGCAACAGCGTATGGGCAATATTTAGTCAAACGATTATTTGATAAAGGATACCCCCTTGTTTTAGTGAATGGTATCACCATGATGGTTGGTGGCGTTGTGCTTTTAACATGCCGTTTTGCCATGCTGCCGTTTGATGCAGAATTGTGTAGCTCATTAAAACATGTTTTAGAATATGGCGCTTTACAGGTTGTCGTGTATGATGTTGCTGCAACCGGAATCTATGGATTACTCTTGCAGCGCTATTCGGTGACTTTTTTAAGTTTTTCAAATTTTTTATGTCCTATTTTTGGAGCGGTGTTTAGCAAATTTGTTTTTGGCGAAACGCTCTACTACCATTATTTCCTTTCATTTATTATGATTCTTATTGGATTGATGCTCTTTTACCGCGATGAATTAAGCAAGGAGTCTTCCGTAAAACCATAATAACATTCCTCGTTTTTGATCAGTAGTTTAATGTATGCTGAATAGAGCTATGAATAAAACGGGAGGAAAGGATATGACGATGAATATTGTTATGCTGATCGCGTCACAAGGGTTTCAAGAGATTGAATACGCCCACACAAAACAGGCGTTGATTAAGGAAGGCGCTCACATTACGGTTGTGAGCGATCGAAAAGGTAAAGCGACCTCACATTTGGGGACTTTTGTATCTGTTGATGGTGATATTGCGTCGATCGACCTTGCGAAGTACGATGCAGTAGTCATTGTTGGTGGCCCCGGTGCATGGGATCATCTAAATATTCCGGTAGTGCATACGATAGTAAAAAATGCGGCACAACAGAAAAAAATTGTTGCTGCAATTTGTATCTCACCCCGTATTCTTGCGGTGGCCGGTGTGTTAAAAGGTAAGCGTGCAACAGGATGGGATGCTGACCATGCGTTGGAAAAGGTATTCAAACAATACGATGTTTCCTATGAAAAAAAACCGGTTGTCGTCGATGATCTTTTTGTGACGGCAGCAGGACCTGATGCCGCGACCGATTTCGGTGATACTATTATTCGAGTATTACGGGATCGTGCGCAAAAATCATAATAGTGGTGTATGACGTTATAAAAAAGGTGGCATATTTTTTACGCCACCTTTTTTAGTTAAGAAACAAGATGATTAGTTTACGTACGGAAGATCGCGAATGAGGCGATATAATGATTCAATCTCTTCATCAAGTGTTTTGGACACTGATGACCATGTTTCATTCGAATTTTTAGCGAAATTATCGATAAGGTCATCACCAACTTTTTGCGTGAACACGGTTGCAAATCCGCATTTTGCATCCGGATTGAAACGGCCGACTACTTTATTTAATGCGGTCATGAACGTTACATGCAACGCTAATCCCAGTGCATAACGGTAGATCCATGAAACATGTGGTACCTGATCAATAATCTCTTGTAAGCGATATTCAAAGTCTGCTTTTTGTGCGCTGGTGATGGGATTTCCAAGCGCTGCTAATACATCACTATGTAATACGCGCACTTCATACAAGAGCAAGCTGACTTTATCTGTGTAGCCGTTCTTTTCATAGTAAGCATTAATAAACGAGTTTGTTACGAGTGATGCAACAATTGATACCGGAACGTGTGTCAAAAAATCCAAGCTGTTCGTTTTCATTTCTGATGCAACATTTTGTATTGTTGCTTTGACTGTTGAAAGTACCGATGATGGGACTACCGGTACAATGGGTGGAACAGGATCGACGCTGTAGAGTGGCATGCTTGCTATACAGAGTACTGCAAGATAGTGTTTAATATTCATGAAGGCTCCTTGAGGGTTGGAAGAATAATTAATTATTACGCTCCTGGCGCAGTTGCTGCAGCTGATGACGTTGAAGAAGATGTTTGCATGCGTTTTTCTACAGATTTTCTGATGCGTGAAATTTTGTATGCCATAATTGCCATTTCAAACTTATGCGTATCACGATGTTCGCCCCATATATCTGATGATCCTGCAGCACCGCTTGATCCATCAGAAAGTTCATCGCGCAAGAGCCACACTGTTTCTGCAAATGTTTCGACAGATGATTTTATGTGTTTATTTTTTGGAGCATATCCATTTCCGCTTTCACCGTTCCACCGAGCGACTGCAAAATTTTGTAGACCGTCTAAGAAGGTTATGCCGACGATTTTTGTAATACCTGTTAGAAGATGCTTTTCGATAGTTTCAGCTTTTTTTGATCGAGCAACACTAACGTACCATGGCGCAACGACTCCGCGTTCGGTATAGTCAGCTACGCCGGAGTTTTGCATGGTTTCAATCTTTTCGAATTGTTCTTCAAGGGCTTGTACATCGAATATTGAAAGCGTTTTTAACTGCTGTTTCTTATAATGGATAGTGTCTTGAAATTTTCTGCGTGTTGTTTCCATTGTTGCAATATGTTGATCTCTGCCTGAAAGACGATGAAAAGGTATGAGCGGGGCAATGTAGTCATCGATAATAAGGTTGGCACCAGCTTTAACAACTTGTGCTTTAGCAAGAGCCCACATAGTACGTTTTGCAAGTTTTTTAGTCTTTGCCAAATCATCGCGCGTTTTGATCACTTCTTCAGTAACAGTTTTAGCGCCGTCACTATTAATAGCCCTGGTATTTAACAGATCGAGACTTGCTTTAAGGGTGTCAATTTGTGCTTGCAGCCCGCTAATTGCTTTAGCATCAACGGAACCGTCATCCATACCAAACAATGAATTTGCCGCGCTCGCAGCAATCAGTGAAAGCGATAAAACATATAATTTTTTTTGTCTCATACAACATCCTTTTATGTAGAAAAGAAATAGATAATATCGCTGCTCAGGATATCGTGCTGTTATATGAAAGTCAAAGAAATTCTCGGTGCTATAATGTTTTTTGCATTTTTTATGTGCCTACAATGTTTCCACACATATTGTATGTGTACAAGTATTGTGCTATGTGCATGATACATCAACACAACATTGTTGTGTTATGCGTGAGCGTATTTTGAAAATAAGCAATGACAATGCTGCGGGAGTCATTCCTTTAATAAGCGTTGCCTGTGCAATGGTGTGTGGTTTTGTTTTTGTTAATTTTTGTTGCAATTCAATCGATAATCCGGGAATATTATCGTATGAAAAATCTTCCGGAATCGTGAGCTGTTGATACTGTACTAATTTTTCTACCTCACGCTGTTCGCGTATAAAATAAGGATGATAGAGCAGTTCTGCATGTACTGCAACTTTCATACGTGGTGTAAGCGATGTTGCTGTTTCAGTGGTAATATTTTCGAAAAATTTTTCAAGATCTTCTTCTGCGAGCGTGCGCATTAAGCTTCCATAACGGTGTGGTGATGCAATAAAATGATGTGCGGTTTGATTAACAATTGTTTGTTCTTGCATCACTGCAGTATATTGTTCTTGATCGATGAGATTGAATGAATGGGCAACATCAGCAAGTCGTGCGAAAACATTATCTTGTCGTAGTAATAATCGTCGCTCTGCTCGCGAAGTGAACATGCGGTATGGTTCATCAACGCCCATGCTCACGAGATCATCGATCATAATACCGATATATCCTTCGGTCCGTTTCATAATATACGGTGGTTTACCATGAGCTTTTAAATGCGCGTTAATACCAGCGATAATTCCTTGTCCCGCCGCTTCTTCGTATCCAGTCGTTCCATTAATTTGTCCTGCAAGGAAAAGCCCGGGATGTGATTTAACTTCCAGTGAGTGATGGAGCTGATGTGGTGCAACGTAATCGTATTCAATTGCATAACCAGGTCGCACAATATGTGCCTGTTCAAACCCCGGAATTGTTTGAATAAACGCTCTTTGTATCGGTAATGGAAGTGATGTTGAGAGACCGTTTGGATAATATTCATCGCTTGATGCACTTTCCGGCTCTACAAAAACATGGTGTGATGTTTTGTCAGCAAATCGTGAAATTTTATCTTCGATCGATGGACAGTATCGTGGTGGAGTTCCTTTGATATGCCCAGTGAATATCGGAGAAAGGTGAAAATTTTCTTTAATGATAGCGTGTGTCTGCTCTGTTGTATGCGTTACATAACAGTTCATTTTATGAGTAACGCGATGAGGCTTGAATTCGAAAAGGTATTCCAACTCATCAGAGCCTTGTACTTCCATCCGTGAAAAATCAATGCTTGATTTCAGTAAGCGTGGTGGCGTTCCCGTCTTGAGACGACCCATCGTAAGATTCAGGCTATGCAACGATGCAGCGAGCCCTATGACCGGCTCTTCCCCCTGTCGTCCCGCTGAATAATTTTGTTGTCCGGTATGAATGAGCCCATTGAGAAATGTTCCTGTGGTAAGAATAACGCATGGTGCATGATACGTATCGTCTTCACGTGTGGTAATACCCACAACCTGATTTCCTTCAAAAAGAAGCTGGTCTGCCATTCCCATGGCAAGGGTAAGATTGGGTACGTGAGAAAGATATTGTCTACTCAACTGATTGTAGGCGTGTTTATCGATTTGCAAGCGAAGTCCTTGCACCGCTGGTCCTTTACGTGTATTGAGCATACGTGCTTGCAAATATGTTTGAGTGCATAATCGTGGCATGAGTCCACCGAGTGCGCTGATCTCAAAAACGATATGTCCTTTTCCAATGCCACCGATAGCAGGATTGCAGGGCATGAAACCTAGTTTGTCGAGGTTTAAGGTGATAAGGAGCGTTTTTGAACCCATGCGTGCGGCAGCGTATGCAGCTTCTGTGCCTGCATGACCGCCACCAACGACAATGACATCAAATGAATTCCATGATTGTGGAGATGTGCTCATAGTGGGTAACCGACTCAAGTGAGAATGACATGCTTTTATAGTATGAGTGTAACAAAAAGAGGAAAAAGATGACAGATCATCATCTTTTTCCTCTGCTTTAATAATCTGCTTATAGTGCGCTATCGGTTAAAAATTGATTTACGCACGGCCTCAGGAGCTTGCTCTTTCGCGGTGAGTAAAGCGACTTGAAGTTTTTGATACAGCTTAAATTGCATCACGGTATCGCTTTCAAGTTTTTTAAGCTTTAAGCAAGTGTGAGGGGGTACAATATCCATTTCGAGAGGCCAGTTTTGCATAAGTTCTTCAAGAACTTTTTTTGCGCACATGACCTTTTTTGTTGCTATTTTGTGATGAAGTTCAGCTACTCTCTGGCGAAATTTTTTGAGCGCGCTTTGTGAGGAGGGATTTTTGCATGCTACGATATATTCGTCAATAAGCTGTCCAAGAATCTCTAACAGATATTTTGGATGACACATGCCCGGTTTTTCGATTAATACGTCGCATAAGATTCCTAAGTCTTTTACGATGTCATTAAGCGAGCGGTATGCTGTTGAAGTTACGGTAACCTGCTGTTTAATGTATACTTCATGCCGTTGATGTGCTGCACTGAGTAATGGTACAATAAGCATATTAATGCTGAGTGCCATCAAGCTACAGTAAGAAATTGCTTTCATTTCGTCTCCTGTCAATACGTTGTTTTCGCATTGTATTGTTTGTTTCCTATGATCACTATCTTTAGCATAAAGGGAGCTGCTGAGAAGGTCAAATGGGGTGGTAAAAGAGGGGCTGGAGCGGTATAATCACAGAATGATAAGAGTGTGAATCAGGTGAGGAGAATAGGGTATGATATATGCTTTGGTGAGTCAGCTTTACGACAAAATTTCCTATCTGAATTTTTTGACGTATGTTTCAGTGCGGGGTATGGCTTCATTATTAACGGTGTTACTCGTTGCAATTATTGGTGGAGACTATTGTATTTCATGGGCTCAGCGGTTATTTCGCTCTCGGATGCGTGAATATACACCGGAGCGGCACCGTGATAAAGTGGGAACTCCTACCATGGGAGGCCTCTTCTTTGTTGCTGCAATGTGTGGAACGATATTGCTCTGGTGTAATCTGTTGGATCCTCACGTGTGGGTTATGATGCTCTGTTTAATCCTTTTTAGTGTAATCGGTTTGTGGGATGATTGGTCAAAGCTAGTAAAACAGCGGGGTATTTCTGAGCGATACAAGTTTTGTGCGCAAGTTATAGCGGCTACGCTTGTTGTTATGCTCTGGTATGGAACGTGTCATCCTGATCCTGTCATTGTAATGCCTATTTTTAAGGGAATGGTTATTCCGTGTGGTCCAATTATGGCAATGATATGGTGGGTGTTTGTTATTGTTGCGATGAGTAATGCCGTGAATTTAACCGACGGTCTCGATGGATTGGCAATTGGATCATTAATTCCCAATTTTGCGACATTCTCGTTAATTGCTTATGCTGCAGGGCATAGTGGTTTTGCAAAGTATCTGCATATTCCCTATGCAGGAACGGCGGAAGTTGCCATTATTGGTGCTATTTTTGTCGGCGCATCGCTCGGATTTTTGTGGTTTAATATGTATCCCGCTCAAATTATTATGGGTGATGTTGGTGCATTGCCATTAGGTGCAGCGCTTGCGTTGATGGCGATTATGAGTCGTCAAGAAGTGCTCGTCTGTATTTCTGGTATTGTATTTGTTGCAGAAACCTGTTCTGTCATTATGCAGGTTTTTTCATATCGCCATTTTGGTCGCCGTATCTTTCGCATGGCGCCGCTGCATCATCATTTTGAACTATTGGGATGGCCTGAAGCAAAGATAACGGTACGATTTGGTATTATTACCATTATTGCATGCCTGCTGACATTGATGCTTATTAAGATTCGTTAAGTGATGGTGCATTGTATCGGAACAGCACAATACCTACCATGATCATGCCGATAAAGAGCAGCAGTGGTATAATACCATTTATGAAGAAATTACGTATGCATGCAGCAAAGAGTACTATACAACTGAAAACGCCACACCAGGATACGATATAGCGTGCGCCCTGCTCAAGCTGTGTCAATGCATAGCTGCTGACAAGATATGTATAGACAACGCCACAAGCAGCTAGTTGTTGAAGCAGCATAATATTTCCGCCTGCTATGATAAGAAATGCCATAACGATAATACCTTCAATAATAACGCATGCCTGTGGTGTATCGTGATACACTGTGCCAAGCCATGCCATACGCCGTGGTAAATGTTTGCGCGAAATTAATTCGTAGAGATTCCAGCTGTTGGTATACATAATACCAAAGGCAACACCCGCCGCTGAAGCAGCAATGCCACTATGAAGGAGCAGTACAGCACTATATTGAATGCGCGATGAACAAAAGGTGCATGTTGATAATAATGTAGGGAATGCATGGAGGTAGTTAGTGAGCGAACCGAGCGAAGGAATAAGATATGAGAAAAAAAATTGGAATAACGTCGTAATGACAACTCCCAGCAGATAAGCAATTAACAGTGCACGCGAACTGTCACGTTCGGGATGTGCAAGGCGATGGTTAAGTCCGCAACTCGCTTCGAATCCCATGAATGCATACAAGACAAACGGAATGCCGCTGACAATGCTGAACCAGAGGAATGGCGTGTTGGTTGATGGTAGTACCGATGGTGCAAAGATCAGTGCATAGAGTCCAGCACCGAGAATTGTCACAATGGGTAGCAGCTTTCCTGCAAGAAAAATAATTTGAATACGTTTTCCAATATGTGCATGTAAGGTATTTAAAAGGGTAAAAAGCGCTACGATAATACTATCAATGAATAGTGTTGTATACGAAGCAAGGGGCGGAAAAACTGTTTGGAGAAGGCTTGAGCATACATGAATAGCAACAGCACACGAGGCAAGCTTTGCAAGAAAATAACTCCATGTACTTAAAAACCCGTGCAGTGGTCCTAAAGATGCACCGTACTGATATAATGATCCACCGCGGTGGATCAGCGCCAGACGTGAAAAACTGAGGATCAAGGGCAAAATAAGTATCCCTACGATGAGATAGGTAAGAGCTCCGTATGAGCCTGCAAAGTGTGCGAGAAGAACGGTATTAATAAAAATACCGGACCCTACCATAATATTAAGATTGATAAGCGTTGCAGCGGCAAGTGACAATTTTCTTGAAGTCATATCAGATTCCTGATGATAAAAGTGATGGTGAGCGGTGTGTACGCAAATATGAAGCATATAAAACAATAGATCCCGCGACACCCGCGTTTAAGCTTTCTGTGCCGCCAGGCATAGGGAGTGTGAGTGATTGATGACACTCAGATTGCCATGCTGGGGGAATACCATGAGCTTCAGATCCAATAACAAATAGTTCTCGTGTGTGCGCCGGAGCGGAAAAAAAATCTGCTCCTCCCTGAACAACGAGTGCAGAAAGGGTGATATGGTGCGTGGCACATTGTTCGATAAGCATATCCCATGTCCATTGAAAAATATTTAAAGAGCCGATGGTTCCTGCGCTTGCCTGTACAACTTTTGGGCTCCACGGGTCAACCCCTTCAATAATAACGAGCGATGTATGCATGAGTGCTGCACTGGTACGGATGAGCGTGCCCATATTTCCCGGATCGGCAATCTGTGCCAGAACCAATCCTGAGGTAATACAATGCGGATCGGGCGCAGGCGGTATACGAAATATACCGAGTATGCCGCTTGGTGTTGTTGTGGTGCTTAATTTTTTGATAACCGGTTCACTCACCTCTACCAATTGGTAGGATCCCGATAATGCATGAACTTGTTGCTTGAGCGCGGGTGTTACAAAAAGGTATTCGCAGGTCAGTGACGATGACAACAGAGTAGTACAGGTACGGATTCCCTCAGCGATAAAGCGCTGTTGCGCAACCCGTCCATTATGGTCATGCAGCTGTTTAATTTCTTTGATGAGGGGATGATGAAGTGAGGTAATATGCACAGTGATTATTTAAGTGAGAGTGGTATATCTTTTTCTTGATCATACGAGAGATGTATAATTTTCGCAAATGAATGAGATGTATCTTAAAATTCGGTGTCAATAATAGTGAATTTATCATGGTGTAACAGATTCGTGCATTTTTTGGTACATGTTGTACAAGGAATGTATCGTATGTTGTCGTCGGAAAGGTCAGTTACGTTCATTTGTTGTGTGAACCAGGTACGAATAAGGTGGGTATCGGGCACTGCTTGCGATTGCGATAAATCGATTGCTTGTGCAATAACGAGAAAAGGAGGGGTAATAAATTTGAGGTGTTCTGACTGGATTAACGGAATAAGCGGCATGTGGTAGAACCATTTTTGTGGCACAACAATATCTTGCCCCTCATGTTGCGCTGATTTACGAATGGCATTTGCGTTAATAATTCGACTTATATTGTTTATATCTGAATGACATTCGTCGTATAGATTTCCCATTTTAAAGTAGAATCCGGGAATTGATTGTATGGTGAATACGCGCAAAGACCGGACCAAGGATTTTTTGCCTAAACAATAGCGACGATATGCCGGAATATCCTCGGTAAAGTGAATGCCATGCCACCAGCAGATGCTTTGTGTATACCCGTATTGCACGATATTTGGTTGATGATATAAAAGGGTAAGTGCGCGCATCACCGGTTCTCTCTGCATTATTGCGTCGATTTTTTGCTTAGATTCTTCGGGGAGCTGGTAATTTTCGATACATGATTTGTATGGATCACATTCGAGATAGGGTAAGTATTCAGGAGAGTACTTTTCGAAGCGCTTATCGATTAATACTTGTAGTGCGTGAGATCCCCACCCATAGCTCATGACGTTTTTATACAAAGACGAGACTCTTGTGTACAATGTATTTCTATAATGCCATACAGCTGGTGCAGCGCATAATGCTCCTGATATTAGAACAGTTTTATGCGACAGGGCGCGGATATAATGTGTCCCGCCAGCTAGGGTCAGTAAGCTTAAAATGTGGATATATTTCATATGGACTACTTAAGTTAATAGATTTCTTTTTTACTAGTATATTCTCTGCTTCTTGTAATTTCAAATGGGAAATGGATGGGTTTGGGGGAGGAGGTTCTGTTTGATCAAAAAATTGTTATATTTTGTTAAGTAAAATTGCGGTACGATAATCGCGCATGAGGTTCATAAAATGACTTATATTATGAATGGTTGCAAGGGTAAATGCTGAAAGTTCATGTGCTTTGAATAAGTGATGAATATAAGCCCGTGTGTGGGTGGTGCAGACCGGGCAGGTGCATGTTTCGTCGAGGGGAAACAGTTCATTGCGGTGCTGTGTGCGTTCAATTTTAAGAACGCCACTACGGGTAAAGATTGTTCCGTGCCGTGCTGCGCGAGAAGGATATGAACTATCAAACGTATCAATACCATACGGCAGTGCAGCGTCAATTGAGGTCAGATCGCCAATTCCCAAAAGATGTATCGGGAATTCGGTTGGTACATGGGGCATGAGACTTGAGAGCATGGTGATGAGATCGTGGGTATTTTTTCCGAAGCTTCCACCGATGGCAAACCCATCAAAAGGAAGATTGGTCAGATGTTGTGCGCTCTGTTGTCGCAATTCTGGATCGGTACCGCCATGGAGAATCCCATAAAGTGCCTGTTGTGTAGGATGTTGCCGATGTGCCGCGAGCGATCGCTCTTCCCAGCGATGTGTTCGTGCTACCGAGGCAACAAGAGCATCGTGTGAAATGTGATACGGTGGTAACTCATCAAGCGGAAGAATAATATCCGCGCCTAATTTTTTCTGTGCTTCAATAGATGATTCTGGCGTTAAAAAAAGTGATGTTCCATCGCGATATGAGCGAAAATGGACCCCTTCTTCAGTAATTTTGACAACTGATGTTGATGTTCGCGAATTGCCTTTGCTTTTTAACTCATCGTGCACCCCGCCATAGGCGAGGCTGAACACTTGAAAACCACCTGAGTCGGTAATAATAGGATGGTTGCGCTTCATAAAATGATGCAGCCCGCCTGCACGGGCAACGGTATCGGCTCCTGGATGGAGCATGAGGTGATACGTATTACAAAACATCAGGTGGACATCAATATGATGCGTCAGCAGCGCGTCGACCGATTTTAATGCGGCATGCGTAGCAACCGGCACGAAATGGGGCGTATCGATAACCCCATGAGGTGTATGAATACGACCGACCCGAGCGCGGGAGCGAGTAGACTGATGAATCAGTTCAAATAAGAATGTTTGATGAGCTGTCTGCATAACTATCAGTATAATATGTTTATTATCAAGATGCTATTGAGAATGTCTACGCCCTCTATAACTACCTCCGAATGTACTGAGCGGAGGACGTTGATAGCCCGCTTGAGATCCTTGTGTTGGTGTTTCTTCTTCTAATATGCCCGAAAAGCGCCGGGCGTTTCTCTTTGTGGGAAATATTATTGCTTGGATCAGTGCTCGTTTCCGCGGTGAAACCTGTGGTGACGGTTGCGTTGATGAAGCACCTGAATGGGCTCCATTTGGTGAGGGTGCACGAGAAGTATCACACGAAGAGGGGAATGGTAATGCTGGACGAGTAGTGTTGCGTTTAAAGGGTGAACTTGATCGTGAAGAATTACTGTGCTCGAGACCGGCATATTGGATAGGGGGCAATAGTTCAAGTGATGGCCATGGGATTGGAGACTGTCGTTTGCTTGGTGACGGTGCGCGAGAAGATTCTGCACTTGAAGAAGGGTATGCTCCATAGCCCGCAAGAACTTGTGAAGCTTTTGTGTTGAGGGAGTTCGGGCATTTTTCGAATGTGTTACCCAATCCTTCTCCGGCTTCCGATGATCCCGAAGATTCATCAGAAAAAGACCAACGACGGCGCTTATCCTGAACCCAGCATTTATTTCCGGCCCGGCCGTGATTAGTTGGTGGGGTGAGCGGGTACGTTTTGCCGGAGCGTGGTAGTTCTTTTGCAGGTACTCTAATATTCAGTATTTGATCTGACCAGTGGACTTTTTCTTTAACCTCCTCTTCTACAGCGATGCAGTACGTTCCTTGCAAAATGCAATATGTATATAAAAATTGATAAAGGGTTTTCATAGTTATGCCTTTTATTTGCGTTAAAATATTTTTTAAAGATACTCGTAAACACCATGAAGTGCAAGTGCAGGATACCACAGGATAGTTTTTTGCTAAAGGTCAACAGAAAACTATCTAAACTATTAACAATTTTTTCATTAAAAACCAGGCAGTAGTCGTAAAAAGGATGCTATCAAAGCGATCTAAAAATCCGCCATGTCCCGGAAGGAGCGTTCCTGAATCTTTGAGTCCGGCGCGGCGTTTAAGATATGATTCAAACAAGTCGCCACCGACAGCGCTGATATTAAGCGCAAGGACAATCATGATGAATGTAATGAGCGGTGTAAGGGTGAGAGGGGAATATGGCGCATAATAATAGATTAATCCTGCTATCATGCTAGAACATACTAATCCACCAAAAAATCCTTCCCATGTTTTTCCCGGGCTAACTGCAGGACATAATGGATGTACTTTACTCAATGAAGATACTATTTTTCCGGTGATATACGCTCCCGTATCATGGCTTACTGCGATGGCGATTATCCATACAAGATCCAGACGACCGGTTCCGGTGCTTTTGTTATTGAGGAGTATTAATATAATGAATGGCAATACAGGGTAGAGAGGCGTTAAGTGCCATGCATTAAAGTGCGGCCATTCATACAATAAGATAAGTAAGAGTATGGCGGCGAGTGTTACTGAGATAATCAGAGGCGGAGCGTAGTATGCTGCGATACAACCCATACTGAGTACTATTCCGGTTATAAGGCGAGCGATAAAAGCGTGCATATTATAAAACTATTTATAGAAACATTAATATTGTTATTTTGAGAATAAGTATTGCGAATTGGTAAGTCAACACATACGCATTTTTTAAACAATACGGATAATTATCGAATGCTCTTGTCATCAGTAAAAGCGTTTGGGTAGTAGGTGATCTTCCAATTGGGTTGTGATCCTTCTACAAAAGCAACATCGAACCGAATAACAGTGTCATATAGTGAAGCAGAGGTTGCTAAGTAACGGCGTGCTGCGCGAATGAGCGCTGCTTGTTTTTGTGGCGTGATAATCGATGAGAGGGTAAAATATGTAGTACTGCGTGTTTTTACCTCAATAAATGCAAGTACGTTATGATATTGAGCGATGAGATCAATTTCACCGCCGCGGTAGATAATGTTGCGCTCAAGAATGGTATATCCCTGCTGTATAAGATAGCCAGCAACTGCTGATTCTCCCGAAGCGCCCAGTAATTTTTTTGACTTCATGATTTAAAATTTATCGCGAAAATATGCTGTTGAATAAGAGGGTGCTGTGGCGCTATAAAGCAATGATTCAAGGATCTGTACGTCATGTGCAATAAGGGTAAGGTGCTCGTTATATGTCGCAGGATCAAGTTCATCATCACTATATTGAGGGACTGAAAGTTGTTCGTTTGCATCAGCGACACCGGGAATGAACTGCTCCATATCCGGTATCATCGTTTTTACAATATGCGACACGCGCTGCAGCGCGGCGTATAATGAGCTGCCGAGTTGATCGATTGAAAACTTGTTAAGGTAGAAATAGATAACCGCTATTTCCTTTTCAAGTAATCGTTTATAAGCAGCGCCCACCATTTCAATAACCTTATCACGCTGTTTCGTCTGCTCTGGATAATCTGCGAGGTAGTGCTTTCCTAATTTAATAACCTGATGTGTTGTTGTTTGATCCCGTTGAGGAGACAGTGAGCTCAAGAAATGTGCGAGGATTTCATGATAACGTACATCGATAATCAACGGATGTCCGGGATAAAGGCTGACAAATTTTTGATAATACGATTTTGCTTCTTTATAATTTTCGCTTTCTAAATAAAGGTCAGCTAACTTTTTTAAGTACGTAGCAACCGTTTCTGGGTCCAGCGATACTGCAATAACACGTTGATAGGCAGAAATAACAAGCTCTTGTGGACCTGTTTTTTCATAATAATCTGCAGCGTGAATCGCTTCTGCAGCAGACATTTCGCGGAGGCGCCTTTGCGGCTTTTGAGAGCCCATTTCGCGCGCATGCTCACGTTTTGCTTTCAGCGACTTTGGTGACGTCTGTTTACGACACGCGGTAAGGGAACATATCAGAAAAACATATGCTGCATAGTAACAAGAGGAAAAAAGTGATCGGTACATAGTTCTAGAGTAAGCAAATGTATAGTCTATCATGTTACCTTCACTATATCATGGTGGTAGTACTCCAGCAAGTGGTGAAAGTGCTATTATTCGGATATGAGGTATGATATGGTAAATATAAATGAAGGAAATAATGTATGAAACGAATATCATTTGCTGAATATCTGATTCGTGAAGGACGTTTGACTCACGAACAGGTACAAGAATGTGAACGGCAGGCTCGTGCACAGGGAGTATCATGGGAGCAGTATGTTCTTCAGGAACATATCGTAACGGGTATTGATTTTGCACAGTATCAGGCAGCACAATATCATCTCCCCTATATTGCAACGATTACTGAAAGGATGGCACAGCCTGATATTTTGGCGAAAGTTCCGCTACGATTTTTGCGAGAGCATGCTATCATTCCTGTGCGGCTAGAAGATAGTAGCGCGGCTCTTTCATTGGTTACCGATCATCCCGGAAAATTTCAGCCGCTTGATGAAGTGCGTATGCTTTTTGCCCCACAGCCGGTCAATATTGTTGTTGCGCCGCGCGCTGCTATTATTGAAGCGATTAATAAATTTTATCCGCTTGAGGGCGAGCAACAGATGATTGCGCATTTTGCGCAAGAAGGAGCAGCCCCTGATCTTGATTTTGGCGAAATTGGTGAAGAAGATATTTTAGGCATGGAGAGCGAAGCTCCTATCATCAAACTTGTTAATCATATTTTTTATCAAGCAGTAAAACGTGGTGCTTCGGATATCCATATTGAGCCCTTCGAACGAGAAATACATGTACGATATCGTATTGATGGTATTTTATATATGGGCATGACGCCGCCTAAGCATACGCAGTCCGCGATTGTTTCTCGTATCAAGATTATGTCAAATCTTAACATTGCAGAGAAGCGTAAACCACAAGATGGTCGTATCCAATTAAAAATTGCTAATAAAGCGATTGATATTCGTGTGTCAGTTTTGCCGGTTGTATACGGTGAGCGTGTCGTAATGCGTCTTCTTGATAAAACAAAGACATTTGGTCAGCTTGAAGTTTTAGGACTTTGTCAGCGTGATTATGATGTTCTGATTCGCAGCATTTCGCAGCCGAATGGTATTATCTTAATGACAGGCCCTACCGGTTCCGGTAAGACGTCTACGCTCTATTCTATTTTAAGTAGATTAAATGCACCGCAAGTGAATATTATTACCGTTGAAGACCCTGTCGAGTATCAAATGGTTGGTGTTGGTCAGGTACAAGTGCAGGAAAAAATTGGATTGACTTTTGCTGCTGCTTTGCGATCTATTTTGCGACAAGATCCTGATATTGTCATGATTGGTGAGACGCGTGATACAGAAACGGCTCAAATTGCTATTCAAGCGTCGCTGACGGGACATTTGGTGCTCAGCACGTTGCATACCAATAGTGCTGCAGCAACGATAACCCGCTTGATTGACATGGGGGTAGAGCCCTTTTTAATAGCTTCAACATTAGTTGCCGTTATCGCCCAACGGTTGGTACGGCGCTTATGTGATGCGTGTAAACAATCATATCAGCCTGAAAGCACGGTTATCGCCTTAGCCGGGATATCTCCCGAACAGGTGAAAACGTTAAAATTCTTCCGTGCTGTAGGATGTGAGGAATGTTCTCAAACAGGGTATCGTGGAAGAATTGCTATCTTTGAGATTATGGAAATGTCTGCGCAGTTATCACGCATGGTCGTTGAACGTGCTGATACCGATACACTGCAACGGCAAGCTCGGCTTGATGGCATGTCTTTGTTGATCGAAGATGGTATTGCAAAAATTGATGCTGGACTGACAACATTGGAAGAGGTATTGTCTGAGGCGGCGGTGCATGAGGCTGAGGTTGTATGAGGCAGTATCCGCGGGGTACACACTTTTAGAGGTCATGCTCTGGTGTAGCGTATTGGGAATATGCGCAGGGGTGCTGGTTAATGTAATGCAATGGCATGATCATGCGCTGGTCCGCAATGAAATTGATACGTTATATTACGTGCTTATTGCGCATACTTTTCGTGCATGTGCAGAAGACTGTGTATGCGATATTGTTATGGATGAGCGGGGATGGACAACGAATCATGAAACGCATGCGCTTGTCGAAGATGTCACCTTCGGTGTGATGCCGGGATGTAAAGGTCCACCATCTGATCCGACATCCTACATATCGTATCCGATTACTTTTTCTCACCAGAGAATACGATTTTATCCGGATGGTAAGATACAACCGGGAACAGTATATTTCACGGATAAATCATTGCGGGTTAGTTATGCAATAAGCTGTCCGGTCGGCAAAATTTCATATATACGACGATATCGATATACAGCAGGAACATGGGTGACGCTGTAATGTAATATTTTCGGTGCAAAGGGGGAATATGAAAAAAATATGTTCTTGGCTTGTCATGTGTATTATCACGCTTGTTTGTGCGGTTGCCGTGGTGAGTGTGATTATCGATGATGATCCTTGGCTTCGTGAGCGTGCAGGAAGTATGGTACAAGAATTGTTGCAAAATATATTACATACCCCCATTGCTATGCAAAAAAATACGGTGCGCCTGATTCGTGGAAATATTATGATTTACCACGTTGCAGCTGCAGCGCCCGATAAACAGTGGATGTGGCATATTGGAGCGATGGAGTTACGCATTTCATGGCGCCGCTTATTCACGCAGCGAAAGTTATTTATTTCGTGTGTGCTTCATGACCTTATCTGTTCATCAGATGCTGATGATACTCATATTCCGCTTATTCCCCACATTCAACAATTATTTAATGTGATGCCAGATGAGGGCATGATTGTCATTGAAAGCGTGGCAATCGCGAGCGGTACCTGTACTATCCGACATCCTCAAGGATTGTTAAAAACTGATTTTTATGCGGATGGAATTTTAGGAGTAATCCCTCAGCCACCGCACGGTACGATGTCATTCCATTGGAAGCAGGGTGAAATACACTATCAGGGAGATACGATTGTTTCGGATGTTGCCGGATCATATCGTTATGATTATGCTCATAAAACAGCTACATACGATACGAATCTTCAATGGTTTTGTCAATCTGTTTCTGAAAAAGCGTGGTTTTTGCGCGGTTCGTGTCACTCTGATGGCGGAGAGGTCAGGGGCGGGACTCTTTCTGGATCGTCGTCGATAGAGGGCCGTTGGAATACTAAAGATGATATTTATACCATAAAGGCGCGAGTTCCCGTTAATTCATTCATGGCCGCTGTTCCTTTTCTTACATACATTGCTGTGAAGGATGGTGTTATAGAAGGCGTTTGTTCAGGAAAGGTGAGTGCTCCTTGTACAACATACGCAGCGGTGGCAACCGTCAGAAATCTTTCGTGGCGCGATAGAGTAATTCCTCGTATTGTGATTGCGGGAGGAAATAATAATGAGCATTTTCATGGCTCTCTCGAATTGTTTGATAATGATGATGCACATGCTGCATTAATATTTTCCGGAGCGCTTATCGATAATCATATAAATATTCATGGTACTAATGAAAAAGCGATTAATATTTCAGGATATGTTGCAATTCCTCCACATGGCGTGGAAAGTACCTGCTCGATAGATCTTGCAAAGAAGCATATACACGGGGCATATGCGGCCAAAGCGCGCTTGCCGGGGCTGATAAACATTCTTTTTAATCTTCAATCAGAAGAATTTTCTTCAATAAAAGGGTCTTTTTCCTGCATCGGCGATCAGGTGATAACAAAAGGAAATATGGGAAAATATTCTTATGAGATTGGAGCGTCTTGTGCTCAGCGGAGCATAACGCATGGGATAATATCACGTCATAATGATACGCGTTCATTTACAGATGAACCGATGCTTACCCTGCGTCAAGGAGAGGAGTCCGATATGATGGGATCTCTTTCATATCAATTTCTATTACCGCTGGCACAGTACTATGGCATACATCTTCCGGGAAATGGCAGCATTATGCTTAAACTTGCAACCAAAGATAATCGGATTAATGCTCATATTGCATTATCTGATGCAAATATTCGTATACCTTATACCTACAATGTTGTCAAGCAGGTTGATGCTCATTTTTTATATGATCATGTATCAAAAAAGGTTGAAGGATCTTGTGCAGTAGCCTTACATAAAGGCTCCCTTGATGGAGCGCACATAACATGCTGTTTTGATGATCATGGTGCTATTACGTTTGCTCATGTACCACTGATTTTTAAAGATTACCTGATCAGTTGGGAGAAAGATTTATTTTCGTTGGTATCAGGAGCATTAACGATACGGTATCATGCTCATGAGCCACTTTCATTCCAGGGATTTGTAGTGTGCGATCGCTCGCATGCGCGCGATAATATTTTTTCAAAGGAGTTTCAACAGCATGTGGTCCGTATGACCACACTTCCTTTTTCTCTTCCGCATACTTCAGCAAAAAGTATCGCTTCGCTCTCATCGACAAGCACGCTGCCGCTCGCTCCATCAGGAGGAGTGACGAGTATTTTTTCGGGAGCGCACTTTGATATTTCTTGTATGACACGTACACCACTTCGAGTTCAGACATCCTTTTTAGAGTGCTCAGCGCATATTGATGTTCATGCGCAAGGAACAATGATGTATCCCTTGATTAAAGGAGAGATGAATATTATTCAAGGATCATTTCTCTTTCCCTATAAACCGCTGTTTATTAAACGAGGTGTCATATATATGACGCAGCAGGTTGATGATCCTGCCGTGGAAATTATTGCTGAAAATAGTATCAAAGGATATCAGATACGATTATTGGTAAACGGAACGTTAAGTGAGCCGAATATTACCTTTGAATCAACACCAACACTGTCGGAAGAACAGATTATTGGGTTATTATGGGGAGGATCAGAAGATGGCTCGCTGTATGTTGCCATGTCAACCATGATCATGCAATCACTTGAGCGTTTAATTTTTGGGCCAGCGTCATCAACATCATTATTACAACAAAAATTAAAACAGCTCTTTCGACCGCTTGGCAATGTACGGATTGTTCCTGGTTTTACCGATCAAACAGCACGTGGTGGATTGCGTGGTTCACTGGCAATAGAGGTTAATGATCGTTTGCGGGGTATCATTAAACAAAACTTTGACCTTCCTGAAGATACAATGTACGAAGTTGAGTATGATGTTTCTGATGAGATTCGTATGCGTGCATTTAAAGACGAGCGGAGCGATCTTGGTGCCGAAATTGAGGGACGGTGGAAATTCTGATAAAAATGTTCTATTCAATATTCCAAACAACAAGCTGTTGCTTCTGAGAGGAATTATCGCGTACGATTGCCGCGATATAATCCCCTCTTTTATCTGCAATATCTTCTTGAATAGTGCAGTCAGAAAGTTGCTCTTTTTCTACTATGAGTGTCGTTTGATGACGAGGGTGCACCCCCCACAGAACACTTTTCCAGGTGCGATTTTGTAACTGATATGCTGTGAAGACATTGGATGTGCGATCTGCGGGATTGGTAGTAACATAAACATCGAGTTTGGTTTGATTAATGCATGTGCCCAGAGGAAGTGCATAGCGAGATATAACAGATGTATTTTGTGACGCAGTTTTTGAATTATTGATGCATTCAATAGATTGATGATCCTTGCTCGTATGTAGAAATTTTCCTGGGTTCTTGACACTTGCCAAATGATTGCCCTGTGTTGATTCAAATATATCGAGCTGATTTTCTCCTGCGCCTGTATTCGAAAAGACTAAAATCCAGGGAGTTTGCTGATCAGTTGGCTGACAAAGAACAACTTTTTGTGGTTCTTTGCTAAATTCCATCTTAAGATCAATCTGCTTTATTTGGCGTTGAGGCGGTGCTAGTGGAGCGATGATATATATTTGGTAAGATGCAAATCTTACGGCGAGCCATCCCTTGCGGTTGCGTGCGTACACTTGACACGATAGGTTATTATAACGATTATCAAAAGTGAACAGACTTTTTCCCCGTTTGAGCGATACTAACTGGGTAGGTCCTGTTTGAAGCGTGAGTATGGCGGTACCACATCGTACGTGGGGATATGTTCCCGTGGGTTTTAAAATCCCCTTGGAAACAGTAACATCATCACCGGTCAGTGAAATATTAAATATTTTATATGCGCTGTTGGTTAATTGGGCTGCGATTGCAAGGCGATCATCAGAGCATGAAACTAAGCCGAATGGGTAGTCAAATGATACATTCAATAAACGTTCGAGTTGTGTCAAATTCCATCGTTGCGGATGATTCGCTGCGCTATAATCGAGTATCATATTAACAAGCACCAGTGGCAGAAGTTTTTCACCTTCCTGTTTTATGGTATCCCGAAAGCGGGATTCATCGACTGTACTTCTGTTTGGCAGATCGGGAATTCGACATGCTTTCCATGCTGCACGAACTTTTTCTCGATATTTTGTCTCTTGTTCATCGACAGGGTTCTGAGAAAATACATCTCGTTTGCGCTTCGAACTACGTTGCTCTGATGCTGATAAATATAGATTGAGTATCATTGCAGTACATGAAATAAAAAAATACATTTTTTTTGTGAAGACTTTTGTGATAATCATTAAGGGAAATCCTTCAGTAAATCTTTTGGGGATATAGTGACGCTGAGATAAAACAATTTTTATATGGGGAGTAAATAAAATGTTTTTATGATAGGCAAATGCCGATTATTGTGCGGTAATATTCCACACAATAAGTCGTTGTTCTTCAGAGAATTTGTCTTTCACGACTGCTGCCAAATAATTTCCGTCTTTATCTGCGATGTCCTGTTGAATATCAAAATTCACCAGGTAATCTCTCGTCAAATCGCGATCTGTTAATATCAGTGAAGTTCCATAGCGAGGATGTATTCCCACTATGACGTCATCCCAAATCTGAGCTTGTAACACCTTTGCATTGAAAATCATTCTTGTTCGCGATTCTGGATCAATATCAGCAAAAGGCTTGATAACTGTTTGGGTAGTAAGCGCTCCTGTAGGAAGGGCATAGTGGGAGACTACAGACGTAGTGTGTGATATGTGTCTTGGATCATCGATACATACGATAGATTGATGGTCATCATGTGCGTATAAGAACTTTCCGGGATTTTTGACGCTTGCTAAACGAGTACCGTTGATTGATTCAAATATATCAAGAACCGGCTGGCTTTTTCTCGCACTGATAGTACTATAAAAGACGAGCACCCATGGACTTTTTGCGTGCTTCGGTTGGCAGAGAACAACGTGAGGCTTGCCAAACATAGAGTCTTTTTTGAGAGCGATAGCCGTTTTTGTAATGTGATTTGTAATAAACATGCCCGAAACTGGTATAACACCTTTGGCGGGATAATCAAATTCTACAACCATCCATTCACGGCTTTGTGCATATAATCTCTGGACTGAATTACCCTTTAGTTTCTGGCAAGGTGCGAGAGTTCTTCCATCCTTGAGGGATACGAGCTCAGTGTTGCTATTTTGACGTGTGAGGACACCAGTATTGCATCGAACATGGTGATATTCCCCGATTGGTGTTAAAGGCCCATTAGAAACAGTAACATCATCCTCTCCGATCAGGGAGATATTAAATGTATTGTAAGTATTATTGTTGTAACTTGAAGAGATTCTAAGATGACCCTTGGAACATGAAACTAAACCGAATGGGTAATCAAATGATACATTCAGTAAGCGCTTCAATTGTGTTAAATCCCACCGTTGCGCGGTTGCATGCAAGTCATAGTATGCGCAATAGTTGAGTATCATACGAACAAGGTCTGGTGGCAGAAGTTTTTCACCTTCACATTTTACCGTTTTCTTAAAACCGGGTTCGAGCTCATCACCAACGATATTTATCTTTGGTAAGTTGGGAAGTCGACATTTTTTCCATGCCTCGCGCACTTTTTCCCGATATTTTTCCTCTTGTTCATTGACGCGACTTTGAGAGAATACATCTCTGGTGCGCTTCGCACCACGTTGCTGTGATGCTGGTACATAATGCACACTGAGTGTCATCATTATACACGTAATAAAAAAATACATTTTTTTGGTGAAGGCTTTTGTGGTAATCATTAAGAGAAATCCTCTGATGGTAGATCTTTTACGGATATAATAACTCTGAGATAAAACAATTTTGACATTTTTGTAAAGAAAAAGTGCCAAATATGGTATGTATCATTCCGGTATGAGACATTCAGATTATTCTTTTATGACTTGAAGTATTTGATCAAGTACGTGGTGGTAGGTAATGATCTGTTCGCAGACTATCTGAGCCATAGCACGATCATAGGTATGAGTGGTTTGGTTCCTAATATCTGCAAGGCGTATGAGCTGATTGGCAAGATCTTCGGTGAGAATTTTTACTTTAAAACAACTTTGAAAGACCGATTTTGGCGATGCAACATCAATACCGTGTTTATCGTAGAGATACTGCTTGAGATATTTCCAGTATGTTTCGTAAGTAAGTTCAAAATGGTGTATGACTCCTGCAGTGAAAAGGTCACGCACATCAGCTTCGTTATGGTCAGCATGGTGAAGCTTTGGTCTCATTGCAATCATACGATTCAGTGTATTGCAGGAATCATTAAAAAGTTTCCGTTTATGTGTTAAGACTTCCATAAGGCTCCATGAGAAAGTATTTCAGTACGAAAGTGATCTTGAACGTTGTGTATATCAACAAGATCGATTGTCTGAGCTATGGGAAGTGCGCTCAGAAGATTTCTTAAAAGACTGATTTCTTGAAAGGTGAGTTCTTTGCCGGCATCAATGGCAAGATCGATATCTGATCCCTGTCGCTGATTACCGCGGGCATATGATCCGAAAAGATACAATTTTGCATTGGGATGAAAGGCGGTAATAATCTTTACTACAGCATCTTGATAGTTAAATTGCGGTACGGTCATGATGCACTCTCCGGTGGAATATACGATGGTATCTTACCTATGAGATAAAACAATTTTGATGTTTTTGTAAAGAAAACGTGCGAGGTGGTGCACATGGTTTTTCTTTGCGTAACATCGGCTCAATAAAATTGCCGGAATGATCATACATCACTCCGGCAAGAGATATTCAGAATTTGATTATGTTTTCTTAACTTAATTGTGCATGGAGAGAAAGTAATTTGATTCCTGATATAGCAACTTCTGCGATTGGTTTTGCTACTGATGCAAGAGCATCCATTATATAAGGTCTGATTTTTAAGAAAGGAGATTCTGGTAAGCATCGTTGGATAAACTGGGGCATAGTGTCTAAAAATAGTGCATTGCGCATGTATGCTTTAAAGTATTTTGCGGGAACGCCAGAAGCATTGACTAATGAATCTGCCTGTTCAATGGTGAAAGGCTGTGTTGCGATCTGAGGCAATATGTTTAACGCTGCTTCATGAGCAAGGCTTACTTTGATTGCTTTACTTGTCCAGCTCAGTAAATTACAGAACGATTGTGCGCGAGCGGCTTCGCCGATCCAGCTAAAATCAGGATTTGCCTGAACGCTGAGCGATGCAAGCCCTAAGATTGTTAAACCGAGTAACGTTATTTTTTTCATACAATTTCCTTTATTGAAATAATATTCTCTAATACCTTCCTGTATTAATCTATTGTCTAATTGTTAATAATTATAGCAGGGAGATTTTGATTGTCAAACGGTAATTGTCTGTATTCTTGCAGTATAAATGGTGTATTTTCATATTGTTTCTCAAACGATGGCGGGGTAGCCCCGTACTCCTGCGTAACACCGGCTTAATAAAATCGCCGGAGTGATGAAAATCATTCCGGCGATTTTATTCACAAAAAATGTTTAGGTGCTTATTGGTTCGTTATGCTGAACCTTTGCATTGCTCTCTCCTAAACAAGAACCAATGATGGCAACAGGATAGGCTGCGAGGTAAGCAGCTACTGTACCGTAAACAACAACAATACAACTTGGAAACCACGGGTCTTTTACTTTATTATATTGCTTGAATGCATAGAGAAAGACTGGTGGCGTAACCAATGGTATAGCTTTAGCAACAAAATTATAACCAAAGTTTTGAGTTTTGGTGCTTTGCTTGGTTGGTTTTGCCATTTTTGCCCACAGATAAGAGAGTGCATACGATGCAGTTCCTAGTGCTGTTACCCCAAGACCTAGCTGAGTGCATTGTTTGAACATTTCCGTTTTCGTGCTGTAAAAACCAAAATCAACTGGCTTGAGCGAAACCATCGGTGTGATCATGCCTAAGCAGATCAATAGTTTAGATAATAATTTCATAATCATTCTCCACGATTTTAGTATAATAATAGAAAATCATGACGATTCACAATTCACCTATTTGTATTAATTTTATCAGGTTTATCAGGCCTGTCAAACGGTAATTGTCTGTATTCCTGCGGTATATTTTGTCAGTATCATAGTGCATTTCTTCTCTATTATTTTTCAAATGATGGCGGGGCTGCCCAGTGCTCCTGAGTCAGATATGCTGCAAATAAGGGCAAGGGCATGCCGGGCCGTTCAATCCACAATAGAAATGGTTGATTGACGATAAGAGGGTTTTGCGGAGCAGAATGTGCAGATGAAAGTTCTCTGATTGCTATCGCTACCGCGGCTTTTGCTTGAGCGCCGATTTCATTCATTTTAAAAATTACTTCTTGCAGGGCTTGTGTTACTACATAACCGGAAGATAATTGGAGCTTAAGAAGCCATTCAAGAGAAGGTTGAGCATGATACATAATCATCGGTAATTCAAGCGCATTAAATGTATAAGAGTACAAAGGGTTATTTTTCACGTTTTGTTGCCATTGAGCAATGGTATGCGCAACCGTAAGATCGTCAATATTTTCGGTGTGATAATCAAAAAAAGGTACGACCGTGTTCTGACCATCAATCGTTTTCATTTTAACGGCACAATAAACTTTATCATGTGATTGCGTAAGAATCTCGGCAATAATAATGTGATTCTCCTGGTCATGATAAACAAAGAATGTAATATCATTATTTTTTTCATCCATGATGAAACTTGGATATGTTTTGCCTGCAGCTTGTATTGTTGAGTGCTCAGCTTTTTTGTTCCATGTAACAATAATATCTTGGATTGCAACGATACCTACTTCACTTGGTCTAAAAGGTTTTAATTGAATAGAAAATCCATGGTCTCTCAGTATTTTGTTCAGTGTTTCAGCATCCTCTGCTACATATGCTTGTAACTCATCAGGGCGAAACAAAGTATCGGTCATATGGCGGCGATACACAGCGTAGTCTCTTTGTAGAAAGGCATCCTGTTTCGAATTTACCGGTATGATCTGTTCAGGTGATATGTTGATGAATGCAATGGCTTGATCAAGTGCTTTGCAGATTGTCAGAGGAGCAAGTGATATTTCCGATGGTATTGATGGGAACTGTATAGCACAGTTTTCGTTGACTGACGCATATGCATCTATACTTGGTATAAGTAATGCGATTGTCATGAACATTTTTGCAATGATCGTCTTCATTTTAATTTTCCTTTGATTTTTGCGATTTTTCTTTTTTTTCTAATGTACGCTCTGCTTGTGCTATGCGGTGAGTAATTATTTCTCGAAGGGTAGAAATTGTATTTTTGAGAGGGTATCTCGAGATATCAGAGAGATTTTTAAGGAGAAAAAGAGGGGCGTCTGGTCGTAGTACTTTAATCGTGGCAGTCTTCGCTAAGGTTTCTATTTCATCGAGTTGAGATAGGAGCGTTTTAATATCAATTATTTGGTGTGCGCGTCTCAACAATGCTGATATACCGTGCTCATTGCGATTGAGCATGTTTTTTATAAGTTTGTTGGCAATTTTTACTTCAACGGTCTCACCAATCCAATTCAAATTGTGACCTGCCTGAATACTCAGCGATGAAAATTCGAGAAACACCAAAAGAGGAATAGAAATTTTTTTCATATTTTTTATATCACTTTCTATCGCTTTTCTTATTATTGCTGTATTGATTAATAATCAATAATTGATCAATTATCTTTAGTTATTAAAAATATTGTTTATGCGGGAACGGGAAGACCAAACTGGCGCGCTGCAGTGAGCACCTCTTTTTCTGATTGCACTCGTTTTGCATGAATTCCATGCTCTTGTGCTTTGTTAATAACCGATTTGGTATCATCAAAAAGGTAGACTGTTTTGCCGAAATGCCCAAGCGCTTCGAGTTTGTTTCGGGTGTATTTAAAAAATGCGTCAGTGTCTTTTTTGACAAAGTGTGAATCATGACCAGTGGTTATATATCCATCGAAAAGTGCAAATTTTTCAGGATGTTTGTTTCGGAGATCGGCAAACGTTTCTGGTAATATTCCTGAACAAAGAATAACGGTATATCCATGTTCTTTCAAATGTTTGATGAGATTCCAAACCAGTTCTTGGGGAATTTGGCAATTTGCTGATGGGGCAGATGCATCTTTGAATGCCTGCATGCAGGTGGGATATTTTTTGTGCAACTGCTTGAAGCGTTTTAAAATTGTAGAACAATTTTTGATCCATGTGAGAGCTGCTTGTGGAAGATCCAGGTGGAAAAGAACACCATGAAGGTCAAATAAAATAATACTATTTTTTGGAGTAGGCTGTGGCTGTTTCGCAGGTACTTGGTGGGGAGTATGTGGTGGCGTTTGAAGTGTCTTTTTGGGCTGGATATGAACAAGCGCTTGTTGAGCTGCCTGTTCTTCATGAACATCGCTGAGCGCAAGGATCAAGGCGAGGATTACGAATTGTTGCATTATTTCCTTATGAATAACCGGCCGTCAAAAGACAAGGCTCGGCGTGCCCGTAAGCACAGAATCATCGAATTGTTCACTATCATTGTAGGAAATTGTTTCTGATCTGTCAAAAGCATCATTTTTTGTTTTGTCAAAAAAATATTTTCTATAATTGAATTAATTAGGTCTGGGATAATCGGCAAGGGAATAGGTGCTGAGTGTTGATGGTCCGTTCGAAGGCTGGTTGAGTAATTTACTGTTTTTCTGGGGACGGTATCAGCGGTACCAGCGCTTTCTTATTAATTTTTCCGGTCGCTGTCATAGGCATTGTTTTTACGATGATGATGGTACGGGGAACTTTGTAGGCGGCGAGTCGCTGTTTACAGTATGATATGAGTTCATTGCTTTCAACGATCTGTCCTTCAAAAGGTTGTACAAAGGCAACAGGGTACGCTCCTTCTGCGTCAGGAGCACCAACAACAGCAGCGAGCATAACGTGCGGCGCATTCATGAGAGTATTTTCTACTTCTTGAGGATAAATTTTAAGACCTTTATGAATGATAAGATCTTTTTCTCTGCCACAAATGACTAATTTTCCGTCCTTGGTAAAGGTGGCAAGATCGCCAGTATTCAGCCAACCGCGATGCATAATTTTTTCGGTTGCTTCAGGAGCTTGGTAATATCCCACCATGAGATTTTCACCCCGTACCCACAGCGTACCAATGCCTTTATCTTGATTACGAATATCGCACTGAATGCCCAATAACGGTCTGCCAACGGCATTTGTTTCGGCAATGGTGTCTTCAAGATCGAGCGCAATAACAGGGCCTGCTTCGGTGAGTCCATAGCCATCACATATTTTTTTTCCAAAGCGTAATGCAAAGATGCGTCGTATTGCATCGGTTAAAGCATCACCACCACTAATGCAATAGCGTGTTGCTGCAAGAGAAAGTGGGGAAATTCTACAGAGTAATCCAAAAAAATTAGGAATTCCTAAAATGATCGTTGGATTTAATGAAATACTCTTGATGAGTGCGCCTTTCATAATTTTGGGAAGAATAATAATAGTAATGCCAGCAGCAATAGATCCCCAAATGCAGGTACTCTGTGTGAAGCTGTGAAACAGGGGGAGAGGGCAGAGCACAAGCTCATTTTCGATAAAGTCAAAGCGACTTAATCCTTGAATGGTACTGGTCATGATGCCGTGGGAGCTGAGCACTACCCCTTTTGGCCGACCGGTTGTTCCTGAGGTATAGAGAATGACTGCAGGATCATGCGGTGCAAGCTGCTTGATCGTAAAATGGCGGTCCATTGTTCCCTGGATTGCCGCCATAAGGTCATTTTCTGCAATAATGGGGCACTTCATGTCGGTTGGCGATATTTTATTCACAAGCTCTTGTGAAACAATGATAAGGCGTGGCTGCGCTTCGGCGATAATATCACGGAGTTCTGCCTCGTGCAGAAAGGTGCTCAGGGGGATAACGGTTGCGCCCGTTTGCCAAATGCCATAATAGGTGCTGTAGAAAAAAGGACTATTGTCGACCAGCATCGCCACGCGATCTCCGGGTTGTATATTGTATGAGTCGATGTATGCACTGATGCGTCGCGCAGTGTGCGCGAGCTCGCTGTAGGTTATTGTTTCTCGTGACGGTGAAATCAGTGCTATTTTATGCGGAACCAGCTCTGCGGTTCGAGCCAGGAGATGGTTTGCGGATAGCAGTGATCCTTCATGGGTAAATTCTTGTTGCAATGTATGCAGACGTACTCGTTCACGATCAATATGCCAATGTCCCATACGACCCCCCTTTGATTCGTGGTAAGCAATGACTTTTTTTAAAAAGCTCTTAACAGAAAGCATAAATCACGATACGGTTAATAATGAAGTATATCGTTCTTTTCCGTAAAGGAGAGACATGCTGCAGTCAGCATTATCAGGGAAGTTAATAGTATTTGAAGGGATCGATGGTGCAGGAAAGAGCACGATCGCTACACGTTTAATGACGATGCTCCAGCAGGAAGATCGCTGCGGTGTCATCTTAACGCGACAACCAGGAGGGACAGAAGAAGGGCGCTCATTGAGCGAATTGTTAAAAGGAGGAGCGTTTCGTGATGATCCGGCAGCCGAGTTTTTTCTGTTTGCAGCTGATCGTGCAGTACATATGCGAAAGGTGATAGAACCGGCGCTGCGCAAAGGATTAATTGTATTGTGTGACCGAATGGGTGACTCTTCGTACGCATATCAAGGATTTGGAAGGGGTGTTGATCGAGAAATGATATCATCGGTTAATCAATATATTATGCAGGGGATTGTTCCTGATTTAACGGTTTATCTCATGATTGATTATACCAGTGCACAGCAGCGCATTGGAGCGCGCGCAGGGAATAATGCTTATGATCATGAGGAGGCATCATTTTTTCGTGCGGTGACAAAGGGATATGAAACATTGTATACCGATCGTCCCGATGTTATGCGCGTTGATGCGACATTACCGGTTGAAGTGATTGTGCACAAAGTATATCAACGAGCATGTAGTTTGATTGGTTGCGATGAAAGTTATTGATAGTGTTCCTGCGGTACAGTTATGGCTGGGTGCACCCCATGAAGTGTATCCGGCAGTAATGTCGTATCTGACTGCGTGGTGGTGCCCCTCAGTCTGCGGGGTATGTACCGTGTGCACCGCGATATCTTCATATCGTCATGAAGCGATTACCTGGTTAAAGCCAGAGCGTGATACGTATCTTCGCGAGCAGATTGATGCTGCATTGTACACAATACGTTTTGCGGTTGATGTCGGTGATCGGCGCGTTATTGTTATTCAAGCAGCAGAGGCGCTTGGTGCATCGGGAGCCAATCGCCTTTTGAAAACATTAGAAGAGCCACATGATGGGTGGTTTTTTATATTGACTGCTGAACGAGCGGATTTGATACTTCCTACCGTTCGTTCCCGGTGTCAGCATATTCACCGGGTTGAAAAAATAACGGCGGTTGAAGAACATCCGTTAATGAAATGTTTTCTCGAACCATCGGTCGAAAAAGTTGCCCATTTTATAAAACTTTGGGATCAACATCCGATTTCATGTGCGGAGACAATCATCTATATTGATTATTTGAGTGACCGCTGGCGTCAGCGGTATATGCAACAGCCTCATGACCGTGCGCGCAGTGAAAGGGTGCTTACCATAATCGAAGATGCCAACCAAAAGCTTCCTATGCCCGGCGGGCATACCCTATTTTGGCGACTTTTGCTGCTTAAAATGATTGCCGCGGGTGCCATAAAATATTAGGTCAGGCAAGGGGGTCTTTTGGAAGAAGACCCCCTTGCCTGACCTAATATTTTTAATTATACTAACTGTAATATAGAGAATTTCTATCCTGAATGAGAGGTATGATTACTATGAAAGAAATAAGAACTGTTAAGTATGGGTTGGCGCTCGCGCTCTTCTGTGGAGGGCTATTCGCCGCTCAGGGTGATCAGAAATCTGAGCGTGCTTTGGAATCTGTATATAGTAAAAGAATGAGGCGTGAGGCTGTTCAAGCATTTTGTGAGCTTGAAGAAGCGGCATTTAAGGCTGTAATGCTGAGCAGGCAGAGTGACGGTGAACGGCCGGTTTTTCAAGATTCTCTCGTTTATAGTAGTTTAAACAAGATTGGTGAAGCATTAACAAAGCTGCATGGGGTCTTTCCCGATGAAGATTATAATAAAGGTGCTCGTTCAACTGATCCGTATGGGGCGTTCTTTGGCACGACAAGCTGGGATCCTACAATTTTAAAATTTTCTGAACAACGCCAGATAGCTCAACGAGCGTTAGCTCAGGAGCGGAATAATATTGATTGTTTAATGGTTCGAATGCAGAGCGCACCTGCGTACGAGAAGCCTGGGTTACAGAATGAGATTTGCAACAGGTTAGAAACGTACTGGATATTTGTACATGAATTTGTTCGTGCTATGAAGCAGTGGGACGAAAGATTAAATCGCATTAGTTCAGTTGTTGATGTATTATCACATGAGTTAGAGACACGATTTGATATTTTATACGGGTATAAACCATCGCCTCTTGTAAGAAAAACGGCTTTACAGTTCCTGCATGTAAATGATGCTTGGATATATTGTGTGCGTGGTTTGGGGTCATATGGCTTACCATGTTCTCGATATACTATGCAATTGAGAAGCAATGATATAGAGGCGGTTGAAAATGAAATTCGACTGTTAAAGAGCGTTTATCATCATGACGCGGCCCTCAATGAAGTTTTGGATGAGATGTTGGGTAATGTGAAATTACTGAAAAATGCAGCAGTTACTGTTTATCCTTGGGCAACGGTTTTGCAACAAGCTAATCGTTTGAAGCAATTAGTTGAGAGTATGAATGCATTGTTGATTAATCGCGGGGTTAATGTTGTCCAATGGAAAAAATTACCTGGTATGTTCTGTACTATTTTAGAAAAATTTTATGGCCAGCCGCGCGTTAATGTAAGAGAACAAAGTTCATTATATCGCTCTATGCTGCAACTTAAATATGCAGTTGAAGAGTACCGTGATGCTCGTGATGAAAAGACAATGGCTGCAAAGAAGGAAACTGTCTTATCAATATTGCATAATGTACGGCATATTGGCGTTGTGCAAACATTTTTGCAGAGCGAGTTTACCGCTGATCGTGCAAAAATTTTGGAGGAAATGCTCGCGAAGATGCATTCAAAATTAGACTGGATAGGTCCTGATTATACCGCAACAAATGAATATCGTACGATGGTTTCAGAGAGGTTCGGAGAGCGAGAAAAATTATTGCTTCAGCGTGATATAGATCTTTTTATTACGCTTGAAAAAGAACGTTTGAGAATTATGTCTGGCGTATATAATATACGTGAGCGTCAAAAGGGATGGTTGTACCTTATTACCACTGAAGAACGTGGAAAGTGTAAGCGATATGAAGAGCTTTGCCAACATACGAATAGTTTGCGTGAATCATTGGAACGACAAGGAATGACGCCTGATGAGATTAACCGGATTCATGAGCGTGCGCTTATAACCAATAAGGAATGGGGTTATAAAAAAGATGTTGCGAAGCTACATCAAGAAATTGGTGAGTTGACTCAGGACGAGGAGTTTGCAAAAAAGGCATTGATTGAGGAAAGCGATCGAATAAAGAGCTATTGGTTGAACAAAAAGCTTGCTGATATTACAAAAGAATTACAGCGAAACAGGAATAAACTTTCATTTATGAATTCACAGGTCCCCTTGCATATTGCACAACGTGCAAGCAGGGCTGTTGAATCTGTACACAATGGTAGTGATATTGGAGAAGGCATTGGATTCAGTGCCAAGGATGGCGAGGATAAGAAACATACCGCGGCTAATATTGCAAGAGAACGTTTAGCATTAATTGGTCGTACTCCCGAGGGACCCACAACAGGTGATGAAGATGATTATGCAACGAGATTACTGCGTGAACAGTTGAAACTGCATAAAAGCTATATTAAAAAACGGTATGGTATAAAATGCCAATATGTTATCAACAAATGGCTTGAGGATAAGAATAGTGTTGGGCGTGTTTGGGGCTCAATTGGTAATCGTGGTTGTCATTTGAAATCATCGATCTTGCCATATACGCTAGCGGCATGGGCTCGATATAAACAGCATGAGGCAGACGTTGAGCGCAAGAATGCCGAACAGCAAAACAGTATCTATAATATACAGATCAGCGATTGTGAAAGACAAGCTCAGGGTGTACAGTCATTTCATCAGCGCTTGGACTCATATGTGCCATATATGCCATCATGGTGTTTGAAGGGGATAGGTCAATTATGTGGGTATTCTTCTTCTCAAAATGATGTTGCTGCGCAGACATTAATTCATCTAACGAGCGCCAGAGCGCAAAATAAATGCAACTATGAGCAATATGAAAAAGAAAAGCACGCATTCGGCTTTCTTGCTGACAAGTTAAAAGACTGTCAAGATCGGTTGTCTGGACCATGCGAATTGCCAGCGGTGCAACGTGCGCAGTTGCTTAGCGCAGGGGCGCCCCAATTTGTCATTAATGCATTCGTACCAAAAAAAGAACAGGAATATTCCTCGTTTGAGCCTTTGCGCAAGAAGACTGTTAATCAATTGCCGTCTCACTATGACATCATGAGCGGATGTTGTTTTGCCGGATTCTAAACACTAAAAAATAACAGGTGCTGATTTTATCCACCTTTAATCACTGCAAGGGGAGTAACGCGTGCGACAAGCTGCGCGTAGCCCCCTTGTTTCATGACGTTTACCACCTCATCAACATCTTTGTATGCGTACGGCGCTTCTTCTGCAAGTTCACTATTTGAGCGGCAGCGGACGACAATGCCCCGTTTTTCTAACTCACCGCGCAATGCTGCGCCTTTAATTTTTTCTTTTGCTTTTGAGCGTGACATTCTTCGTCCCGCGCCGTGACAGGAGCTTCCAAATGCTTCTTCCATACCGTGTTGGGTGCCTACAAGGATATACGATGCGGTGCCCATGGTTCCCGGAATAAAAACGGGATGTCCTACCGAACGATACGCGTGAGGAACGTCAGGATGCCCTGCCGGAAAGGCACGCGTTGCGCCTTTACGATGAACGAGTAATTTTCTGATATGTCCATCAAGCATATGTTCTTCTAGTTTGCCGATGTTGTGAGAAACATCGTATACCGTGCGTACCGTGGTGCTTGTTCCTAAAACGTCTTGAACGGCGCCGCGTGTTGCATGGCCGATCATGTGACGATTTGCCCATGCAAAATTGGCAGCGGCATTCATACCGGCAAAGTACTGTTGCCCTTCGGTGCTGGTAAATGGTGCGCACGCCAGTTCGCGATCAGGCAGTGAAATATTCCACGATGATAATTTGTTAACCATCTGCTGAACATAATCGGTACATGTTTGATGTCCTAATCCCCGCGAACCGCAGTGGATCATAATCGTAACCATATTTTTTTGGATGCCAAATATATCTGCTATTGTCTGATCATATATTTCGCCCACTTTTTGTATTTCTAAAAAATGGTTTCCTGAGCCGAGTGTTCCCAGTTGATCAAGCCCTCGTTTTTGAGCATGTTCGCTGACGCACCGTGCGTCTGCCATTGAAAGTGATCCCTGTTCTTCGCAATGGGAAATGTCCGTTACTTCTCCAAAGCCGCGTTCAAGCATCTGCGGTGCGCCCTGGTTAAGCACCAGCGTCATAGCTTCTTTTGAAAGCGTATAGGTACCGCCGGTGCCAACGCCCGAAGGAACTGCGCGGTTGATCTGTGAGGCGAGCTGTTCAAGATCTTTACGTGACAATTCGTGTGCAAAAACATTTAAAGCAAGGAGGCGTACGCCACAGTTAATATCGTATCCAATGCCGCCGGGAGAAATGACGCCGTTGTGTGAAATATCGGTTGCTGCAACGCCACCAATCGGGAAGCCGTATCCTTGATGAATATCAGGCATTGCGTATGCTGCGCGTTGAATGCCTGGTAATGTGGTAACATTGATCAGTTGATTGAGTGATCGATCGTTGATAATTTCGGCAAGCAGCTGTTCATTGGCAACGATGCGTGCGGGCACACGCATCATCTCATGGAATGATGCGGGAATTTCATAGAGTGATTCGCTGAGTGCGATAAGCTGTTTGCGCGTGATTGGTTGTATCATAGTGTTCCTTGTGATGATGAGACATTTTAAAGGTCAAACGTAATGAGCGCATGCCACAGATTGTGATGGTAACTTAACGAGAGCTCATGATATGTAGCCGCTTTGACTTCAAGTGATAAGCGGGTAACCGGTTTTCCTATAATGGTTCCGGTAAGCATTGTTTCTGAAATTTCTGTAGCGATAAATTTTTCATACGCTTCGTGATAAATATCGGCATGATAGAGACATTCAGAAAGAAAGTTGATGAGCAATGATTCACGATCAATCCCTTCAGCAGAAATGGTTCGCTGTATCAGTGGTGCATCGTGTTTAATAACAGGTTCAGTGATAGAAAACATCCCGTGAAGCGCATTATTCAGTAGTTCAGGCCATGTTCTTCCTTGAACCTCTAGCTGAATATCTGCGGTATGAGAGATACATTTGAAAGGGTGATAGTTCATAAATTATCAGTTTTTATGTCTGTGATATACTTCCTTTGCTATACTATCAAATTATTAAGAGAAAAGTGGAGGAGAACGTGGTTTTAAGATTTTCTGACGCGGTAGCATCCTGTTTATCGCGACATGATACCTGGCAAAATTATTTATTGCAACACTGGAGTGATATTGTCGGTGATCTTCATACACGAATATGTTTGGAGCGTATTAAAGGAGATACGTTATTTATTGGAGTACATGATGTTCATTGGATGCATGAACTCTTTTGTTTAGGGCAAGAACTTATTGCGCATATTAACGGTCATCTCACTGATGCTCCGGTAAAACAAGTGCGTTTTGTTCTCTCTTCGTCACGCCATCGCCCTAAAAAGAAATCTCCTGCTCCTGCTGCCAAACCGGTTGCATCATCAGCGGGAGCACACGCAGAAAAGTTATTAACTGCGCAGCAGCATCATGCACTGTCGCAGATTTCCGATCCGCAGTTACAAGAAATTATGCGTCAACTAATGATGCGAGGATGAGCTCATGAAGCATATTGTGTATGTTGGAGGCAAGTCAGGAGGGCATATTATTCCTGCATTGACCTTGGCCGCACAGGAGCATGTTGCAGGAAACCGCGTAAGTTTCATTGCGCTTGATCGTGCGCTTGATCGCGGATTATGTCAGCGTGAATCATATCTGTCCGCTACCTGTTTTCTTTCTTTGCGTCCTGTTATGCCTTGCCATGTATGGAAATATCCCGCGTATGGTATTGATCTTGTACGCGCAGTGTATCAATGCGTACGTTTTTTGCGTTCGTGTGCTGCTACGCATATGGTGAGTATGGGTGGCTATCTTTCAGTTCCCGCGGTGATAGCAGCGCGCATGCTTAAGATACCCATAAGTATGTATGAACTGAACGCTGAACCGGGTGTTGCTGTTCAATGGTTAGCTCGATCAGTTGATTGTGTGTATTACTGCTTTCCTGCAGTACGTGTGCACTTTCCTGCAGAGATTGTGAGCCAGCACGCTTCGTATCCGATACGATATCAATCACATGCTCGGATGTCAGCAGAACAGGCGCGAGAGCGCTGTGACATTGCTCAAGCGCGAGTGGTATTGTTTGTTCTTGGAGGTTCGCAGGGATCACAGTTTTTGAATCAACTCATGATTGACTGGCTTCGCCAAAGATCGTTGCCTGAACGCAAGGAACTTTATGTTATTCATCAAACCGGTGAAGATTCCTGTACGTATGTGAAGGAATCATATGAGCAGTTGGGTGTTGATGCATGCGTATTTGCTTTTCATGATAACCTTGCACCGTATTATTGCGCATCAGACTGTATTATTACGCGTGCGGGGGCAGGAGCACTACACGAAATTATTTTTTTCCAGCGACCAGCAATTATTATACCTTTGGAAGTTTCTTCAACAGTACACCAGCTTGCCAATGCACATGCCGTTGTTGCAGCGTATCCCGATCGATATAGGGTCTTTCGTCAGCATGAACATCAGCAACTTATGCATGCATTTACTCAGGTGCTTGCAAAAGAGTGATTGATTCGGGTTCATCGGGCTCTTGAGGAAGGCCGGTAATGCCATTAATGGTGATTTCTATAAGGTGTGGATCGGTGCTGAAATCCATTCGTGGTTGGGTTATTGCATTGTTATAGGAAAACCAGATTGGCAGTGCGGTACGCGTCGCGTATGCAGTTTTAAGGTGTTGATGATTGTCTCTTCCTAAATAGATAATCGTGGTATACGATGGCGTTGATCCTGCAAACCAACAGTTGCGCATAGCGTTTGTCGTGCCTGTTTTTCCCAACGCTTGACAGGTTGTATGCGGAGTTTCAGGAAATATATGGTACCACCGTTCAACAGCAGCACGCAATACACCGACAATCAACGATGCAGTTGATGCTGAAAAAACGTATGTTGTTCTATCCTCGTGTGCCCAAATTCGTTTTCCTGATGCATCTTTGATCCATTGAATATAAAAGGGCTCATAAAAGATTCCTTGTTGTGAAAAAATGGAAAAGTAGGATGCTACTTCAAGGGGTGTTGCATCGATGCAGCCGAGTGCAAGCGAGGGATAGTGATGAAGATGACGAAATTGACATAACTGTGCGGCCTTGATGATATCATTGGTGTTTAGTTCAAGGAATGTTTTTATAGCGATAATATTATTAGAGTGTATGAGCGCACGTGCTCGTGTCATCGGTCCCTCAAATCGGTTGGTTACATTGTGAGGTTCCCATATGCGATTGTTATCTGATAAGGAAAATGGTTCATCAACAAGAATGTCGGTGAGGTGATGTCCCTGTTCAAGGGAGACTGCGTAGACTAAAGGCTTAAATAATGAGCCGACTTGTCGTGAACAGAGCGCTCGATTGAGCGGTGACTCCTGATATGAATAGCCTCCAACCAGTGCTTTAATCGCGCCAGAATTGTTTTCTATCGTAACGAGTGCGCCGTCAAGGTCGGGATGTAGTGAAGATCTGAGTTGGTGTACATGATTATGGAATTGTGAAAGGGCCTCCTTTTGCAGCGCTTGATTGAGTGTTGTTTTTATGGTGAGTCCTTGAGTATACAATGCATGGCGTCCGTACTGCTTTTCAAGGTGAGAGCGTATCATATCAAAAAAATGGGGCGCGCATCGTGCGTGGGGTTCATGGGGTGTGAGGGTGAGTGGTCGTTGTGAGAGCAGCGTAACATCAGCGTTGGTAAGGTATCCGGCATCGCGCATGCATGAAAGAACAACATTTCGGCGCTGGAGTGATTTTTCGGGATGAAGTAACGGACAGTAATGCGCAGGTGATTTTACAATTCCCGCAAGGAGTGCTGCTTCATCGAGGGTAACCTCTTGAATTGATTTCCCCCAAAATCGTTGCGCGGCTGCAGCAACGCCGTAAATACCGCATCCAAAGTAGATGGTATTAAGATATGCTTCGAGAATTGCATCTTTAGAAAAATGTTGTTCCACGGTCATAGAGAGTATCTGCTCTTTTATTTTGCGGATCAGTGTTTTTTGTGAACTAAAAAAAAGGATTCGTACTAACTGTTGTGTGATGGTACTGGCTCCCTGTGCAAAACGTCCGCTCATAATATTTTTGAAGCATGATCGTATAATGCCGTACCACGAAATGCCGGTATGACGATAAAATGAGCGATCTTCTGTTGCGAGAAATGCATGACGCACATGGATGGGAATGTCTTTAAGCGGTATAATATCTCGTTGATCAGATTGAAAGCGTGCCCATTCTTTCCCTCGATCATCGAGCAGAATCGAAGGCTTTCCCTGCTGTTGAAGACGAGAGAGTGTGGTAATATCAACCCAAGGAGTATAAAGAAGATAGACCATGCTTCCTGTGCCTAAGGCGGCAAGAAGCACGATGATGGTGCCAATTATGGAAAAAAATCGTAATAATATATACATGGATCGTACGGGGCAGCACTCGTTTTTTTCGAGTGTAACGGAAGGAGATCATTGTGTACAGCGTGTACAGTTAGTGATATCGGTAGGATATCTCCTGGATGTTATGAGCTTACCATATCATGCATGTGCGCTCTTCTCGTTGAGACGCGTAGGCTTGTTGTATGTATTTGATGATAAAAGACAGTCATTATTTCAGCGTGTCGTGAGCGTTTTAATAAATTTGGGTATTGCGTGGTGGTCTCATAAAGCAGTATTGTATGAGCTCTTAATGCTCTGTGCAGCGATAGTATGTATGCGGGGTATGCAGACTCGTATGGTCAAAACAGACTTTGCGGCAGCAACACGGATTGCGGGTGTCATGATTGTAATGAATATCATGGCGTACGCACTTTATTCTGCTCAGCCGCTGGTATGGACGCTCCAAGAAATATGTATTAACCTGATAAATATTATAGGCATCTATGTTATAAAAATTGGTACGGCAGGCGAGGCAGCCGCGTAATGTAAACCATTATGAGGAAAGTCTGGACTCCCCACAAACAGGGCGCCTGAAGATGATTCAGGAAGGTGTAAACCTCTGGAAAGTGCCACAGAAAATAACCGCCTTAGAGTGTTATACTCGAGGGTAAGGGTGAAAATGTGCGGTAAGAGCGCACGTTCAGCGCAGTAATGTGGTTGAAGGGTAAACCCCGCCTGGAGCAAGATAAAGAAAGTGCGTGCAGATGTTTGTGCTGCGTTGAATAACCGTTCAATGAAAAAATCGCACGGGTATATTGCTCAGAGAGATGGTTGCCACAAGAAGTAATTCTTGGACAGAATCCGGCTTATGACCTGCCGTACCAAAGCATGAATGGGTCATTATGAGATTTTTATGGATACTTCCGTTTGCCTTTTTTCTTCTGGGGTATTATGGTGCGTTGCACTTTATACGGCTGAGTGAGACGACTGTTCCTCATATAATGGGATTAACATTGCATGAAGGGATGATGAAACTCTCATCCGCGCATATAGCAGCCCGTATTGTTGATGAGCAGGAAGATGCGCATGTTCCTGCGGGTATTATTGTGCGGCAATTTCCACCGGCTTCGGTACGGGTAAAAATTCGCTCTGTGGTTGATATTGTTATAAGTAAGAGACCAGCATCGGTATGTGCGCCCTCGTATTACGGAAAACAATATGATCATGTTATTGAAGATGCTGCGCGCCGTGCATTTCGTATTCGTGAACATTGGCTTGAAATGGGTGGTGTTGCTGGTGTTGCACGAGCACAGTATCCTGCGCCAGGAGTTGAGCTTACTGATAATGTTCTACATGTCTATTTTTCATCCGGGTCGACCCCGTTTGTGCTGATGCCTGATATTATAGGAAAAGCATATGGTGAAGTACGCGAAATGCTGGAGAACCATGGCATGAAGGTACAGCTTGTAGCGCTCCAGGATTCTCATTTTATCAACGATAAAGCGGTAATTTTTAATCAAAAACCATGCCCCTATACGATTATTGATCGAAGGAAGCCCCCCATGGTTCAGCTTGCTGTTAATCCGTAATAACCTGATGAAAGCCTCTTTCCCTACTCCTCCATCAGGGAAATCGTTATTCTATTTGAATTTTTATTCATTTTGATAAAACTTTTGTCATTTTTATCGATATGGTACCTGCGATTAATGGTTAGTTTGACATTTATATTATTTAAGATAGACTAATAGAAAAAGAAGCGAGAAGGCTTCAGATACTAATGAGATATACTCAAAGGAGTGTACGTATGGATACGACACAACAGCTAGGGTTGCGGTCGGGAAGCTCCTTGGCTAAAAAACAACGTAATTATGGTGAAGTTACCGCTTACTTGGATGCGCATTGGAAAGTCCCCGCAGATAAAACATTGCAGCGCGTTGCGCAGCTTGATAAAGCGCTACAGATGCCGTCACGTAAGTTTCCGGCTATTCTCGTAGCAGGAACCAATGGAAAAAGTTTGACTATTGATTTTGCATCACGTTTATTAGCGAATGAAGGATTAACGGTTGGTGCTTATACAACGCCGTATATTCTTTTATATAAAGAACAGATTTCAATTAATGGAAAATCTATTCCAAGTAAGTTATTTGCTGAGCTTGGAAATGAGGTTATTAATGTTGCTGAAGATCTTGGCATTGAAGCGCATACATCGGAGTTATTGACCATGATTGCGCTTGTCGTATTTCAGCGTCATAATGTTGATGTAGCGGTGCTTGAAGTTAACATGATTTTGAGCGCATCGGATCCCGTTTATATTGTCAATGCAAAAGTGGGATGTATTACTCGTATTACACCACATAATGCAACACTGACAGAAGAGCAGTTGATTGAGGTTGCGCAGCAGGTTGTTACCTTAGTAAAACCTGATATGCATATTATTTCAGGTGATCAAAGTAAAGCAACATTGCAATTCTTACAAAAAGAGGTATCAGTTCGCCGTGGACATTGGGCGATGCCTGTTCGTAAGTTGGCAACACTAGTCTATCCGTTTGAGCAGTTGCATGGACGATGTGCAGCACTTGCGGAGCGCATTGCGCAGTTATTTGTTGAGCATCATATCAATCGCGAACTTTCTTCTGATACACAAAGCTTGTTAGTGCGACGTACTGGTCAACGAGGTCGTCCAACCCGTGCTGCCAAACGTTTGCAAGAGCTGAATCCTAAGAAAACGATTGAACAGTTTTGGAAAGAAACAGCCACGGCACTTTCTGGAAAATTCCAGCTTCTTGATAAAGAAAAGCCGAGTGTTTTATTGGATACTGCATCAAATGTTGATGCCTTTAAAAATCTCTTGCTTGGTATCCGGTTGTTACATTACCAACGTCCTCTCAAAGGCTTAGTAATTGTTATCGGTGCCGTAAAAGATACTATGTATAATGAAGAGTTCCTTAAACTCGTGCGTTACTTCTTTAAAAAAATGTCAGGACAAATATTTATCTGTCCGCCAGGCGATGCTATTCCGGGATGCCAAGAAGAAGACTCTTGGAATGTTGAGGAAGTAGAGACAGCAATTAAAGCGATGAAAGTGAAATCGCGTTCTTGCCGTTCTGCAGAAGAGGCATTTGATCTTGCGAAGAAGTCAGTTGATGAGCGAGATGGATTGGTCGCTATTTGTGGATCACAATCGATAATCGCCACATACTGGAATGCTAAGGGTATCAAAAAACTTTAAGTTATCATAATAACACTAGATACGATCGTCCCAAAGGAGTTATACTCCCTTGGGACGATCGTTTTTATAAAGGAGGAGTGGGTCATTGTTAGTATATATTTGGTATATTTTGGCAGTTATTGTTGCGAGCTTGTATGTTGTGAGTCTTCATGGTTTGAAAAAACTTCAGCATGTTAATGAGCGACATCGTCCGGTAGTGCTCTTTTCATGGGCACGTATGATGATGGTATTAGGATTTTTTGTAGGAGCGATGTTGTGCTTATCGCTCGTGCACTTTATACTAGTAACAATTATTTTTGTTGCAACCGTATGGATATTACTATGGCGGATGGCCTATCGGCAGTAAAAAGTATTGTAAAACAGCAAAAAATACTGGTAACGTTATTTCTTCCAGCGGTATATACTAAGAAAGAGATGGGATACAGCTTATGGGATATTATGAATGTCATAGGTATTGTGAATGCCTCTCAGAATTATGTAAGGTGTTCGATAAGCATTGAGTGAGTGGGCTTTTTGATATGTCAAAAAATATAATGTATTATACACGTTTCATTACATATGCATCGCTCTTCTTTTCAACACTGTTTGTTATACTCTGTGGAAGAATTATTCTCATCACGCTGTGCTTTATCGGAGCGATTGTTTCGGGATTTTTATTAGGTATTATCGGTGCAGTATACGGTATGTTGAAAGTAGCGCGGCAGCAGAAAAATAGATGGCGAGGAATCCATGAATGGTTTTGAAATTATTTCGCAGCATCACTGGTATCCTTTTGCAGCACTTGGTGTAGAAAATCATCTTTTGCGGGTACAATCAGATACGATACTGTTTACGTGGTGTGCTTTGGGGATTATTGCGGTACTTGCAGCAATCAGCCGCTGGTGTCTTATTCATTATCCTCATTCAATTCCGGGATATCTGATTGGTCAATATATTCGGCTCATTCAGTCACTGATTCAAGAATCGTGCGGTATTGTACGATATCGCTATATTTCATTCTTTGTTGCGTTGTGTACTTTTTTGCTCGTTTGCAACTGTATTATTGTTGTTCCCTATCTCGAAGAGCCTACGAAAGATTTAAATACCACATTTGCTCTCGGTATTATTACCTTTTTGTTTATTCAAAGTGAGATGATACGCTCCTTAGGTTTGAAACACTGGGTGCAAGAATATTTTAAAATGCCCCTTGCAGCTCCTCAACCGTCAGGACGATCTCCCGTGTGGTTGTTTTTTTCACGGATGATACGATTAATCCTTAATATGATCATTGGAACTATTTTATTGCCGATCGAGCTGGTCAGCAAACTTTCAAGTGTTTTCTCATTATCATTTCGTCTTTTTGGTAATATTTTTGCAGGATCGATTATTGCTTCACTATGGGCGTATCTTCGTTCAGGATCGCTTATGTGGCATGTTATTGGTATTTCATCGGGCATTAATATTATCATCGTACTGTTTTTTGGTGTATTTGAAGGATGTATTCAAGCAGCAGTGTTTACGATGTTAGGTGTTTCATATTTGGGACGTGCAATTCATGCGGAAGAATAGGATAAATATATGATCGATGCAGCAATATTGATACACACCTGTATCGTTGGTAGTATAGTCATGATTCCTGCCGTTTCAGTAGCATGGGGTCAAAGAAAGGCGTCTCAGCTGCTTATTGCTATGATTGACCAACAACCAGCTGCTTCACCATCTTTATTTCGTGCCTTTTTATTTGGCGCAGCGCTCAATGAAGCAGCGGCGATTATTGGGTCGTTAATGGGTATTATTTTAGTAATTGGAGGAAGTGTATCAACGTGGCATCATATTATTGCCGAAATTGGTATTGGTTGTGCGATTATTCTTCCTGCAGGATGGGCAGGTTGGTTAGGAGCATGGCCTCAGTGCGCTTCGATATCGAGTATAGCGCGTCAGCCATTACACGCTCAAAAAATTATGCAACTGATGTTTTTTATGCTTACGCTGCTGCACATGTCGGTTTTACTCGGATTAGTGATCGCTTTTCTCATTCAAGCGCGTATAGCATTCGTTGCAACATGGCTTGAAGCTATTCAGCTTTTATCATGTGGTTTAGTATTTGGTATCGGCTCGCTCGGGCCGTTGTATGGAATGAGCTGTTTTACGACGAGTGTGTGTGAAAACGTGGGCAGAAATCCCCAAGCGTATACCCCCCTCTTTTCTTTTTCGTTTATTAGTCCCGCGTTAATAGAAACGCCGGTTCTTTTTTCGCTTGGTATTGCGCTCTTTACGCTCACGGTAACTCCCATAAGTATCATTGCACCGCTTGCAGCAGCGCTGGCGATGGGGCTTGCGACAATTGGTCCTGGCATTGCATCGGGGCGTATTGCTGCTGCAGCATGTAATGGGATAGGAGGCGATCCGGAACGCGCTTCATATTTTACCGGGGTTAGTTTATTCGCCCAAACCATCGTCGATGCATCAGCCATTTATGGATTAGTCATAGCAGTATTGATACTGGTATTTGGCTAAGATGCTTCTGAAGGCGCTATCGCGTGGCATGCCTCCTGTTTAAAGCGTTTTTATAGAAAATTTCCTTGAGTAAACATATTGTAAAGCGCGTTTTAGTAATTTATGAAAATTATCGCTATTATTTACTATAAAGTCTTGATTGGTACTTCTTTTATCATGCTCTGCAAGATCATTATAGTAATTGTCTGAGTCATGAAGAAGATGATATTGATTTTTAATGGTAGGGTTTTAATGAGTTGTGGATATTATTTCTTATTAATTTATACAATGATTTTATCAACATCATTATATTTACATTCTTCAGAAGATAAAGCAAGGCATGCTCGTATGAAGCATCCTTTTTTGTCGGGAGTTACAAAATTTTTACCAGCACAACGCTATCCCTCAGACGAGGCGCGCTTCCGTGATTTGCAGAATAAGAGGCGTCTCTTATCAGTGCCAGATCATCTATGGATTAATGTAATTTTTCCTTTTGTAGGAAAGAAATTTAAAGCTCGCTCTAAAAAAATAGAAACATTAACACTTCCCATTGGTATTAAGGCTCTTGATGGTGATCGTTTCGTTGTTACCTGTAAATATGAAGTATGCGTCTATAGCGGTAAGAATCCACAACCAGAGTGTGTAATACCTTTAGGATGTCAGAGTAGGGTTACGTCGTTTTTTGGAAAAATGATTGCTGTCGTTGCAGATGAAGGCTATCCGGCGGAAATATGGGATATATCATCAAAGCTTTGTGTAAAAAGATTACGTGAAGACCAGTATGTTGGAACAATAGTATTTCTTGGAGGAACCCTCGTGGCAATAACATTGGATGATAATGATACTATAAGAGTAGAGGATCTGAGAAAAAATGTTTGTTTGCACACGCTTCAAGGGCATACTGACTATGTAAATGAAATTATCCCAATTTTAGGTGATAGCGATTCTTGCTATGCAATTGCTTCACGATCTGAAGATAACACCGTACGGTGCTGGAATCTGGTCTCAGGTGATTGTATAAGCATATTTAAAAAGTACGGAGCTTGTGATGCGGGGCTTGTATCGTTAAGTGGTGGTAGAATTGCATTAGGCTGTAAAGGCAATAGAATAGCACTATGTAGTGTGTCATCAGGCAAATGTATAACCAAATTACGAGGACATAAAAGGCGTAGTGTTAACGTTGTGCAGCTTGCATCTCTTCCTGGTGACATGCTTGCTTCAGCACATGACGATGGGATTATTAGTGTATGGAATTTAAAATCTTATAAATGTGTGCAAAGGTTGAAATATTCTACAAAGCTCATGATTTTTAACCGTGGTTGGGGTACGTTTTTGCCCGATAGTGTCATGGCAGTAAGGGGTGGCTATCTTTCAATTGCAGATGAAAATGCTATAAAGACTTTTAGTTTGGTGAATGACTTTGGGCTTGTATATGAATCAAGGAAGCAATCATCTGCTTTATCTGGTTCTTCTGTGGATAGGGAGAAGAAGAAAGGGAGGCGTTCATTATATGTTGGCGTCATGCAGAGATTGAAGCATGCCGTTATGAGGAGCTGCTCTTAATTCTGCGTTAATAGAAATGCTGGTTCTTTTTTCATTCGGTATTGTGCTTTTTATTCCCACAATAGTCTGCAAGAAATAATAAAAAGTACTTTAAATACATTATTTTTCTTGATCTTCCTGTGGATTTTGAACACACTATTATGTGTGCGTATTAATTTTATGGAAAGTTGTTTTAAAATGGTGTATTATCTCTCGTTGTTTTCAATTTGTATATTTGCAAGCGTGTCGTTTGTTAATCTTCAGTGTGCTTATCAACCCTCTCAAGCTGCTTTAAGTTCTTTGCATGGAGATGCTGATGCTAAACGTGCATTTCAGCGGGATGGAATAGCGCTATTTCGGTATTTAGCGATTACTAATTTTTCTAACAGACTTCCTGAAGCTGGGGCAGGGAAAGAATATCAGAAGAGTGTCGTTCAAAAAAAATGGTTACAAAGCATTCCCGATGGAGTGTGGAATATTGTGAGCGCTCTTGTCGGAGAAAAGATGTCGTCCGGTAAAATTCCTGTACAAAGAGATTGGGAAGATGTTACTTGTTTAAGCAATGGTATGTTTGTTATGCGATACGGCGAAAGAGGAACTGTACACAACACCTTAGGAACGCTTTATCAACCAATAGAGGGTCTCGCTCAATGGAGTCCAATTATTAATTGTGGAGATAATAGAATTATATGGGCAAATGGTTCAAGAATAACAGTATTTGATCTACCATCGCGTACTTGTACTCAGCAACTACAAAATCATCCTGTTGATAATCCTGAGGATCATGGTATATCGGCGCTCTGCTCAATCTCACCCAACTGTATTGTAGCAGGAACTTATAGCGGGAGGATAGAAGTGTGGAACCTGGATTCAGGGACCTGTTCGCTTATTCTGCATGACAATACCGCAGATATACTAGCATTTGCACGTCTTAAAGGAAATACTATTGCTGCAGCATATGCTGATTATACAATAAAAATATGGGATTTAGCATCGCGGAAGTTGACTAGGACGCTTAGCGGACATAGCGACTGCGTAGGGCAACTTATTGCTTCTTCTGGCTTGCTTGCTTCAGGCAGTGATGATGGAACAGTAAAATTGTGGAATATGGATTTAGGTACGTGTATAGCGGAATTACCGGGATACTCTTTTCTTTCAAAGACACTGGTTGGCCTCCCCAAGAATAGAATTGCATTTGGTTGCGATAAAAACATAAAAGTGCATTGTTCTGCTTCAGGGGGATTATTGACTCAGTTAGAAGGGCATACAGGGTATATAGCTACGGCTGTGTTAGGGCTCGGCAATAAAATCATCACTGGATCCTTGGACGGTACCGTAAAAATATGGGATCCTCGGCGGGGTACTTGTTTGTGGACAATAAAGGGATCTTCGTACAGGCATCAAAGACTTATGGCTCATGGCAATAAGGTGCTGCTTGTTGTTCACCCTACAAATAAATTTGTAGAATCGTGGACATTTACTCCTGATGCAGGATTTTTCTGTGAAAAACCGGGGGGATCTTCCCCTTCATCCTCAAGTTCATCATCTTCTTCTTCAAGTTCATCGTCGAGCGGTTCTGTGATATTTTCTGAACAATAGTCGAGAAAGTTTTAGACATAATTGAGCGTCAATGACAGAGTAGATCCGCGTATAACTCTACCTATAAATATAAATAAGAAGCGTCAAATGTCAAAACACCGCATGTCGATAAGACGTTGCGTTGCTGTTATCAAAATGGTTGATCTTTTATTCTAATAAAGATGCTTGGTGAGGTATGCGCGTCCTGAATCGCCAAAAAGCATCGCCACACAGGCATTGGCAGCAAGTTCGTGGGCAATCGATCGCGCAGCCCACGCCACCGCACCGCTTGCTGGACCGACCAGGAAACCATACGATCGTGCTAATGTTTTGAGCATTGCATGTGCATCGTGATCTTTAACAGTGATAAAACGATCGACGACTGATGGATCGAGCAGTGGTGTATCATAATCGATACCCATTCCATCAAGGACATACGGTTGCGGGTTGCCACATGTTGTGCGATAAGAATTAACAGAATCAACTGCTATGATATTGATGTCATTATTTTGTTCTTTAAGATACTTTCCTGCTCCGCAGATGGTGCCGCAGCTTCCCGCGCCGCCTATGAAATGGGTAATCTTTCCTTCAGTTTGTCGCCATAATTCGGGACCAAGTAATGAGTAATGTGCACGCGCATTGTCCGGATTAAAGTATTGGTTCAACATGAAAGAATTAGGCGTTGCTTTGTGAATTGCCAGCGCTCGTTGATGGTAATTTTCAGGGTCAGAGAGTAATCGAGTGGCAGGACAGGTAATAACCGTAACGCCATACGCTTCGAGTGTTGTCCGTTTTTCCACGCTTACTTTTTCTGAAACGGTGATGATAACGTTGTATCCCTTTGCTGCGCCGATGTATGCTGCAGCAATTCCCTGATTGCCCGATGATGCTTCAATAATTGTTCCACCCGGTTTTAATGCGCCACGCCGTTCTGCTTCCTCAATCATGAACAATGCGGAACGATCTTTGATGCTGCCACCGGGGTTTAAATATTCGAGTTTTGCATAGTAACTGTTGTGTGGCATGAAGGGAACGTGAACGAGCGGTGTATTGCCAATTGCATGAGTGATATTTTTGTACATCATAGGGAGCAACCTTACTAAGAAATAAAAGTCATTTCTTACAGTATAACATTCACGCTATAGACGACAATTTCTTTCGTAGTACAACATTTCTTACGAAATAGTATCGATGTGATTGATTTTATTCAATCGAAACCAGCTTTTGATGCTCTATAATAGATGTTACTTTTTCTCTAAAATCATGCAAACGACCAGCGAATAATCATATACGGAACCATCTTCTTCGGGAACATATTGTTTTAAAAGTTCTTGGTACAAGATTGCTTCTTTATCATGAGGGAGCATGCTGAAAAAAGGGATTTTCTGCATAGCACGAATCAGTTCATCGATATGAACATAGCGATCGTAGTTATATTTTACTTCCAAGTAATTGATGGCGACCGCAGCTTTTTTTACTGCCAAGACGACTGTTTCCAAAGTTGGCAATACGAGAGGCATCTGTTGTGGTGCAATATGCTTCTTGAATGCTTGTAAAAAGGGAGTTCCTGGATCGATGATATGACAAATGAGCGCTTTGCCGCCGGGTTTGAGGTGTGCAATAACTTTTTCCAGGGCAACGCCATAATCATCAAAAAGGAAAAGCACCCAAAAGCATACGACAGCGTCGTATAAGGTGGCCGGATTATAATCGAAGAGTGAAGTTTTTTCAAACGTTACTTGTGATGAATGGTATTTTTTATGAGCATTGTTAATCATCGATTGTGAGATATCAATACCATGGATAGTTCCCTGAGGAAGCCAATGATGGGCGATATAAGCGGTGGTAGCGCCATCGCCACACCCGACATCGAGAACTTTTTCATCTCCGTTTAAAAGTAATTTAGGAACTTCCTTAATGGCATGGATATATTGTGGCCTTTGCTCTTCAGTTCCCTGGATATAATAAACGGGATCCCATTCTTCTGCGAAAATACATCTCGTAAAGACCGATAAGAAGATTAAAAGATGAAGCATGTAATCCTTCTTGCACTTATATGATAATGAATTGGGTCCATTCTAGCGTGAAGAATTATGGTAGTCAAGTTGCAAGTTATTTGAAGCGGCAAATAAATTCTCTGCAAATATTATGACTCGTGGAAAGTGAGTAGCGAGAAATCCTGACAAGGAGATTGCCCACACCTTGGCTTTTAAACATAATAGATACAGAAGAGTAAGCCAAAGGAGTATGTACTGGATGGTGAAACAAGATACTGATATAACTGTTTTGATCGAGGTGTATATTTATTTTGAATAACAAGTGAATATTCTTTCACCTTAGATAACCATATACTCTTTTTTGAGATTTATCGACAGGCTCTTGGTTTTGTCGATCAATCTTTGTGCCACGTGCGATGTGATAATAGTTTTAAAATAAGGTCGATAATTCCTCATAAAAATTTTATAGGGCAATGGTTTGCGGGATCGTTTGTGAAATTGCGCGTCCCATGAATATGTTGGTGTAATTTCAAAATAAATAATATTTTTTCGTGTATAAAGCCATGTCGTTGGACCGCAGGGTGTTGAAAAAAGAATGTAGGGAAGTCCAACCCAAGAATACTGATTGTGGTCATCATTAAGATGTTCGTTCCATAAAAAACCTATATCACTTTTTATATCTGATGTTAACTCGAGCTTCCCTAATAAAGCTCCCTCAAAGCTTTTGTGTATGGTATCAAGCGCACTGATGAGGGGAATATATTCAGCTATTTTAAATTTCATAGAGGAACATTGATGGAATGTTACTTCAACATGTTGCCAAAGAAACGGAACCTGCTCATCTTTTAATACAGTAATTCTTATATACTCATGAAGATTAAATATGCGGTCAATTTTTTCTGGACGATTCATTGTAATCTACTTGTTCTTATGTGGTGATATAAGTGGGCACCCCTCTCCTTCATGTTCATCGCAAAAGTGTTCGTTTGGCCATGTGTTTTTTCTTACACGATTGAGCCAATTTTTTACTTCGGCAAGGAAATTATGAGCTTGTTCGTGTGAAAGTGTTACCTGCGCAAGGGACCGATAGTTGCGCATAAATACCTCATAAGAAATTGCTTTTCGCGGACGTTTATTCATGCGGAAGTGCCAGGGGTATGAAGGAGTTATTTCAAAATAAATTTTATTGTGTTTTGTATAAATCCATGTGGTTGGACCATGGGATGTTGAAAAAAGCATATAAGAGATTCCAAGCCATGTTGCAGAACCTGCTTGAACGTTATGCATTACTTCATTCCAGAGGTATCCTATATCCTTTTGAGTATCAAATGTTAGTTCAAGTTTCTGTCTCATTAATTTTTCAAAGCTATTATCGAAACTCTTCAATCCACTGAGAAGTGGTATGTCGTGCGCTATAAGGAGATTTCCGCAACCTTCGCCTTTAAATGTAATGGATACATAGGAGTATGCCAAAGGTATACGTATTAAGTCTTGGAATGAAATAGTTATGTAATTTTTTTGATCAAAATATATTTTTATTTCTTCTTTTTTCATTTTAATAATTTTCCAGCCTTACTGATTATTTTAAGTTCGGCAAAAAATGTAAGTTGGTAATTTGTCAATTTGTTTAACGATGTGACAAAACTGTGAAATTGAGTTACAGGTTTGTTACGCGTAATACTAAATTGGTAAAAATTTTTGTGTTTTGTGCAAAAGCCAATGATCAAATTGCTTTGGGGATCTTGACATGTCAAGGGGCCATCAAGAATTTCTTGTCCGTGTTGATTGCTTGGTCCAGCGCTCTTATGACCTGAACTATTTGCATGATGGTATGGCGCACCTTCGTGAATTCCGCGTGGATGTCGAGGGGCACAAGTAGAGCACGTTGGTTTTTCATCAAAAGGTCTTTTCGTTTTTTCATGGCAATGGCACGAGTATTAAAAAAAATAGGTGCATCATATAATATACTCTATAGTAGCATCAGTAAATATGATTTTAATCAACCGTCGCGAGATCTGATACATCTCCCATTACAATGGTATAGCCTTCAGTGATTTTTCTATTTTTTGCTATGGTATTGTGCTCATCAAGTTTTGTGTTTTCGCTTTTTTCACAAACATCAGTTTTAATATGAGGAAGATAAATCATACATTTCATACGACATGCTTTTGGAAATATGCCAACTAATTTTCCGCTTGCTATTATTCTGCCCGATGGGTTTTTTAAATTTACAGACTGACCATTGGCCCAGATTGTTTGTCCATCATCATATTTTTTCGTTAATATTTCCTGGAGGCTATTATATTCCTTAGGAATATTCCCCCATAAGTCTGCGGGGATACTTATCTCATCGAGACATCTATACTCTTTTGCTGATTCCTCTTCCTTTAGAGTATTTCCCCAAAAGCTTTTGCGTAGGCTTATTTTTTTTGTTCTTAAAGGGACGACTGCCGCGTCAATGCTTGTATGGTGTGGAATCTCTGAGAATGGTACCAGATTGGTTGTAACAATATTTTTTTCTGGTGGTGTATGCGGCGACGAAGATGTAGTGTCATTGCTGCTTGCTCCAGATGCGCTGTTATTGGGAAAAGATCCCGTTGCTCCACGAAATAGATTATTTGCAGTTGGTACAATATTCGGTGGGTTATCAGGTTTTGTCGATTTACTCTTTTGCCATAAAAATAATAGTCCTGGTGCAACAACTCCCGCTATTAATACTGTTTTATAATTTATTCTTTGGAGTATGCTCATTTTGTGGCTTTTTTCGTTTGATTCCTGTGACTTAATCTTGCCCCCCCCCATTTTTTGGGAATTGAGTTCTACCCAGTTACAACCTGCCTGATTGGCAGACAAAAATGATATACAAAAAAGTAACTTTTTAAACATATTTATTCCTCATTGATTGTGCTTTAGACTTCGCAAAAGTTTTCATAATTTCTTTTTTTGAGCAAGTGTTGTATTGATTTAATATATTCCACAATTCGTGTTGTGCATCGTTTTTCTCTGATCAGGGAGGTGTTTGTGGTATTTGATGATAAAGAATGTGTTGTTTCTTGATCATCTTTCAATTGCGGGATCGGAGAAATAGGTTCCCGATCTTCTTCCGGGGTAAAAAGTTGCTTTTCATTTTTATCGGATGAAGACCGGCTCAGGGGCGATGATGGTGGAGAAGCAAGGCTGCTTTGTGCTGGAGGCAATGTTGCTTCAGAATTTATGAAAGGTAAGCGGCTGAAATCAGCTTGACTCCTGGATTTGCTGCGACGAAGTCTCAGAGTTGAGCCAGATGAATTGCTAAGAGAGAGAGAATAATTTGGGAAGAGATTTTCTTCTGGCTCACTATCACTATTTTGTTCTCTTTGAGTATCGGGATGTTGCGATAGATTTTCTATTGAATTTAAGGAATCGCCGTTATTTTGTGAATTCAAGCAATCCGGCCAAAAATTTTCTGGTGAACGGGTCACATATGTTGATTCGTATGTTGATTCGAGAATGCTTTGGGATCTTGTATTAAGAGTATCACTTTTACCAGAGGGCGCATTAACGGCGGCCCCCAGTAAATCTGTCTGAAAACAATCTCGGAGGTATTTTTTTTTATGACGTCTCCTTGGTTCTTTCTTAGGGTTCCTATCATTGTGTATTAATGATGAAGGTTCTATATACACATGGGAATTTATGCCGTGTTCCTTAATAAGCAAGCGCAATGAATTGCCTTCTCCACTCTTATCAACAATCTTTCCTTTGTAAATTTTTTGATCACCATATGGAAGACGATAGTGGACCTTGTCACCGATTTTCCATGCTATTCGATTGCTACTTGTTGCGGTTTCTCTAGAACTTTTTGGTTTAGTAGTCTTCTGAATAATTGGCTGATCAAAACTGACTTTTTTGGATGTATCTTGAGCTTTGTTATTCGACTGAGGGCTGGTCGTTACAGGAGTCTGCGACGATTGAGAAACTAATGGAGGCGATGGAGGTGAAGAGGTATCGGATTTTTTGAAATATCGCCACGCAAAAAATGTTACTGGCGCTGTAATTGCCACAGTTCCTAGTACCCTATTTCTCAACTGGTGCTGCTTTGGTTGATCAGTCGGTTGTTCACTTTTTTGTACTGAGGCTGTAACCAGGGGTTTACTATCCGTATGCCCCCAGCAGGGATTACCGACGAACAAAAAAATGAGATAAGATACATTATTTTTAAATATCATTTTGATATCACGGTTATATTGTTAATCAATTGCTTTCAATAGTCAGTATAGCAGAAAAAGTGCTGACGTGGAGCGTATATTTTTAGATTATTGATTGGGATGTGAGATTATAAGAGCGGTGACGGTGTTGCAAGAGAGGATGATAGCCGTGTCGTTTTCTTCATATGGCCGGGCGAGAGGTTAAGAGAACACGGTATTCCCATGCGTAACGGTATCAGCTGTTGCGGTATGTCGTTATGGTCCCACCATGCGGTAATGCGACGTAAAGGCAGAAGCGGTGCTTCGGTGCCAAATCCATACGTTCCCCAGTGCATCGGGATGAATGTCTGTGCGCGTAGTTGTTGAAACGCAATTCCCGATTCTTCTGCACTTAAATGGCTTTTTTTCAGATAGGCTGCTGGTTCGCAGGGGCCAATGGGCATGAGGGCGCATGAAATTTCAGGAAATGCGTCGGCGATCTCAGTAAAATGGGGGCCGTATGCGGTATCCCCCGCAAAATAAATATTATGTCCCTCAAACGTAAACATCCAGCTACCCCATAATGAACGATTCGTGTCATTCCACGAACGCTGTGACCAGTGCTGTGCGGGAAGAAACGTCGCGGTTGCTTGCTGTGATGTGGGACGACGAGAAGGAATAGTATGGCTATCCCACCATGTGCTGGTAACAATGCGCTCGCGCGGGACATTCCAGTATTGTAACCAGTGTTCATCTCCTTGGGGAACATAAAATATGCACGTGCTGTGCGCGGTCAAAAATTCTATGGTGCTTTGCTCAAGGTGATCACGGTGATTATGTGAAATATACACTGCGTCAATAGCAGGAAGGTCATTGCGTTGTATCCCCGGAGCGATAAGGCGTGGAAAAAGAAATGTCAGCGATTCAAATACCGGATCGGTGATAATGGTATAGTTTTGGTGTTGTATGAGAAAGGTTGCATGACCGATCCACACAATAGTAAGTTCCTTATTATGTTCATTGCTTAAAGGAGAAGGCGATATCGCTTGATGGTTATGCCACGTATGCAGCTCCTGAATTGAGGTCTGCTGAAACGTTAACCATCGTTTAAGGTACATACCAATGGAAGAGAGCACAAAAAGAGGAGGCTCTTCTTCTGGATGATTACGAAATTGTCTTCCATTGAAAAATGGACGTCTTCGTGTCATAAATCCCCTGTTATAATCGTGAGCGGAATCGCTTCATACGCATCAACGATAATATCAGCGTGTTGTACTTGTCGATGATCTCGATGCGTGTTGATGCCGATGCACATCATACCAGCGGCTTGTGCTGAGCGGATGCCATGCGCCGAATCTTCGATAGCAATACATTCGTGAGGTGCAACACCCAGTTTTTCTGCTGCGTGAAGATAAATATCAGGATGGGGCTTATGGCGATTATTGACGCATGAAATGCCATAGAGATGTTCGCCGAAAAATTGTGAAAGATCGACGAGCTCATTCGTTGTTTTGAGCGTTTCATCATCAGCGTTCGTAGCAAGACCCGTTTTAAGCTGGTGTTGCTTTAAGAGGGTATGAAATTGAACAAAGCCGGGAATGAGGCAAATCCCGGTGCCTGATCGATAGAGTTGTTGAGCAATTTTCAGCTTTTCAGCTATCAAGTGCTCTACCGAAATCAATAAATTGCCATGTTCTTTAATAATACGACACGATTCATGCATTGCGAGACCGTGGAGTTGGTGCTCCAGTATATCTTGTTCTTGGATTGATAAATGCATGCCGTTGTGAGACATGAGAAGTTTTGTTGCTGATTTCCAAATCTTTTCAGTATCAACAATGGTTCCATCCATATCAAAAATAATAGCTTTTGGTTTCATAATAATTTCCTTATTTCTTGTTTCATCCTTCAGATGTGATAAAACTATACAGAGTATAGGTGTTTCATAAAGCTGATGGGGGATAATAATATGATAAGAAAAGATATACGTATCGAGAAATATGCGCACATGATATACGGACTATGGTGGGCGGGAGTTTCGGGATGTTTCCGTACGCTACGAGCAGGCTTTATTGTTGGGTCCCGAATGACATTCTTTTCAGGAGCAACGCTTCTTACACCGCTCGCGGGATATTATGGAGGCGCTTTGGGAAGCTTGAGCGCATATCTTTTTCGTATCTTTCAATCATATCTTATATCACCTCAGCTGGGGTATAAATATTACCTAGTATATCATATTCCTGGATTTTGTGCTGCTTTATATTTGAGCTTGTCACAATCTTCTTCAAAAGGTAAGTATTTGATAGGATGTTTCCTTCCGCTGCTCTGCATGGCACTGTTTATCAGCGATGCAATAGGGAGTCAGGCGTGGTGGTATTCATTATACTGGTTTATTCCGGTATCGATCACTCTGTTCTCGTTTCAATCAAGATTTACGCAGCTCCTTGCAACAACGTTTATTGCCCATAGCGTAGGCTCAATGGTATCGCTGTTCACCAAGCCTCTATCTGTTGTAGAATGGCAATACTTAGTAGGGGTAGTCTGGTATGAACGACTTCTGTATGTATTAGGGATGTATGTAGTCATTGAGGCGGTGGAATATGTTTCGGCGCGGTTAGGTATTCTCACAGAAAAAGCTCATGCATTATTGGGCCGCGAGGTTTCATAAAATTTCCGCTTGTGCGTAGATCTTGAAGATGACGTACTCGATGATGAACTTGAGGATGAAGTATTGAATGATAGGGTGTTCCCGGTAAAACCACAGTCCATGAGATCCTTCTCCCAAATTTTTATCGCTCCGTCATAATAACATGAAGCAAACTTATTGTTTCCTAGGGTGACTAATGATCTCACGGTGCTTCTATTTCCAGTTAATGCTGTGGTGCATTTACCCGAAGGAATATCCCAGAACTTGATGTTTCCATAGTGGTCGCCCGATATAAGGGTATTTTTATTGGGCGATACAAGTGCGTATACCCCGCTCTGATGCCCTTGTAGTGTTCTAGTGCATTTTTCTGTGTTTATATCCCATAGCTTAATAGTCTTATCATATGATCCCGAGACGAGGGTATCTGATGCTGTTGTCAGTGTTCGCACCGTATATATATGCCCGGGAAGCATTGCTAAGCACCTTCCCGTAAGAGTATCAAAAATTTGTATAGTATCCTCAGATCCTGCGGCAATCTTATTTGGATATATTACTGTCGTGGTATAGCACCAGCGTTCTGTGCGTAACATTTTTGTACAGACACATGTTTTGAGATTGAAGATGGGAATTATACCGGGAAAAGTTCCTGCAACAAGTATGTGGGGTGATAATTCTACAAAGGAGCTTATTGGGCCAAGCCCCCCTGCTTGCACATGAGTAACGGCATCAGTATGAACATTCCAAAGATCGATAGATCCATCGGTGCCTCCGAGAACAACCACACCCTGCATTGATGTTAACGCGCTCAGTTTCTTGTTACGTTTCCATATTTGTACTGTGTCCAAGGTCGAGGAGCTGAGTATGCGAATCATTCCGCTGTTGTCTATGACCGCAAGATTTCCATCAGTGCACATAGAAAGCGAATAAAGTTTACTTTTCACAGTGGCTGCTTTTGTGGGGTGCCATATATTTCCTACGAATTCAGCAATATGCACTAAGAGGGGCAGAGGAATTTGGTTAAGCATTGATTTCTGAGCGGTAATATCGTTTGCTATGCCGCATTCTCTAAATTTTTTTTGCACATAAGTGCTGTACGCACTGCGCTTAATATCTCGATCATAAGCCCTGCGCAGCGCTGATTGCATGTAATGCTGCGATGTAAATACTATCAATTGCGCTACAAAAAATGACGATAATTGACGCGATTTTCCATAAAAATACATACGCTTTGTTCCCACCTAAAATAAAAAATTCTTGCTTCACTATAGCAAAAAAATATACCAAAACCTACAGTTTTTGCTGAGAAAAAGATGTCATGATTGATTAATATGAATTGCTTTTGATTGCGTTCTTTTGACTTTAAAATTCTTGTTTCATCTCACAGATATGATACAACTATACAGAAGGAGTTGCTTACAGAGCGGATAAAAGGATAATGACATGCAGCGGCGTACCACGACGTTTATTATACATGATGTGGAATCGACCGCACTACTCTTTATGAAACCTCTTTATTGTGAGGATTGAGATATGAGCCGACGGACTGTAATACTGAGCGCTCTTGTTGTTATATTGGGTGCTTTTTTTAGTGGATGGCTTGTTTGGAATCGATATTCTGTGAAACGACAAGCTGCTTGTTTAAAGCGTGTTCTTGCAGAACATCCTCTCAATCACCTTGGTATTATTATGGACGGTAATCGTCGTTGGGCGCGCAGAAATGGCTATAAATCGTGGATCGGTCATCAGTATGGCGTTGAGCCACTGAAAGCGGCGGTAAAATTTTGCCTTGAGATGGGAATAAAGCATTTAACGGTATATGCGCTTTCGCTGGAAAATCTGCAGCGGCCTGCTGATGAGCTTTCATTTCTCTTCGATATACTTGCTCAAGAAATTGCTGGTAAAGAGTTGCAGAGCTTGAAAGAGCACGGGGTAAAGATACGTTTTATTGGTGATCGGCGTTACTTCCCAGAAAAACTGATTCCTCTGATTGAAGATATTCAAGAAAAAACGAAAGATAATGATACGCTTTTTCTCAATCTGCTTTTTTGCTATGGTGGCAAGCAAGAAATAGTTCAAGCAGCACGTAAACTCTGTTCAGAAAAAGTTATTTTACCGGAAGATGATCAGGCTGCTGAAAAGATATTTGATAAGGCATTGTGGAGTTATGATATTCCTCCCGTTGATTTGCTGATTCGCACCGGTGGTGAACATCGAATCAGCAATTTTTTACTGTTTAAAATCGCATACAGTGAAATATGTTTTCTCACCTGTTACTGGCCTGACCTCGTCGAGCGCGATCTTGTCGATGCGGTATTATGCTTTACCAAATCTCAGCGCAGGTTTGGTAAGTAAGGTTCTAAGAGCTTATCCAGTTTCTGATATAGGCTGGTGCTACAACTGCGAGAATTATTCCTGTTGATAGAATGGTTCTACAGGGCCCATAGCGCATTCCTCTTTTTAGTGTTTTTTCGTACACAAAAGTTTAGTCGCTTGGATCCTTTTTGCCACGTATCTCATCATCGAATTCGCGTCATGTAATATATCAAACCTTATTTTTTTCAGCATGATTGTTGTAAAGTGAGTAAAAAATAGTGTGCCAGGTGAGTAGAGGTTCTTTATGTTGAGCATGTGGCGTGTGTTGTGCTTGATATTTTGTATAGCGGTTACAAGAGATATCGCACCAAATATGTTACTACTTGCCTACGAATTGGAAGAATTATCTCGAGATAGTGTTGATCCTGTTGTCAGTGAACTCCTCGAACACGCTCAAAAAGCACAGGATGTTCTTTATGGCGTTACCTGGACTAATGTTATTAATAAACAACAATTAGCTGATCTTGCATCTCAATACAAGGAACTTGATGAACTATATTATGAGCGCGCGAAGTTTGTAGATGAACCGAAAGAGCGAAGTGATGTTGATGAAAAAATAAAAAAAATAATGGATATTATTGTTGCGCTACGGGAGATGTACGGGATCAACGATGGTCTTTTTGAAGGGGTTAAACATGCTCTTTCAGCAATTGCCAGGGTTTCAACAGTTGCATTAGGTAATTTGACTGAGATAGGACGCGAGCCACTACAACCAGCTGTATTTTTGGAAATATCGAAAAAATATCCACAATTAATTGAGCCTGATCCTTCTTCCCGTAATCAATATCGCTTCCAAGCGGGTACTGAGGGTATAATCAGTCTTCTTAAAAGCTATGAAAGTGCATATTTAGCTATGCAACGTATAGATGAAAAGTTTTCATTGAGACAGTTATGGAATATTGGCCCCGAAGATGTTGTCCGAGAAAATTCTCGAATAATATCTCGCCAGGGCGGGCGAAGTAAACAAGAGCAAAAGAATTTTTGGCGGTTCCTTGAGGAGATACGGCTCTGGCTAAAGTGTGGTGATGATCTTATGGCTCTTGAAGCTCTCTATAAGCAATTGGATCAATTAGAGAAAACGTTTAAGCGATCTATTCTTCAAAAAAATAAATCACTTCAAGATAAAATCGAAAAAAGTATAAAAGCGTTACAGCAAGAGATCGAATCTAAAAGATCGGCATTATCAGTTTTTGGACAATTTTCGAGTTTGCCATTGGTCGATTATTTTATAAATAATGTCAATTCATTCCAGCGCGACTATTTACTCTATCGAGGTAAGGATAGTCGGAAAATTAAGTCGGGGAAGTTGATGGCTGTTACGCGTCGTCTATTTGAGGAGGTCCAGCAGAAATATCCGGGATTTCTTGTCAGTGATGATAACCATTATTATTACTATAGTCTATCGACGAAATAACAGCTACCAAAACTATATGCGGGAATGCGTTTTGCAACGCATTCCTTCATGAGATGTGAACTATTCAAATCCAAAAAAGCGTTTCACGCCATGCCAGGTATTATGCGCTATATCTGATGCACTGTCCCATGTTCGACGAACAATACCGCGATCTTCGCGCCGTTCTTCTCTTCTTTCTGACGGTATTTCTCTCATCGTTTCTTTCTTAGTAGATTCATAAACTGTTTGCTCTTTCTTCGGAGCATTTTCTCCTTGCGATGCTATAGAAAACACGTGCGGCATTGTTATTGCGCACAGCAGCACAAATGATTGTTTAAGATGGTTCATGAGTTTACCTCCCATTGGTTTACATACAACATTTATTATCATTCATCTTTAAGGTCATCCATAACAACAGTTACTTTTCCCTGTTGGTCAATGGTAATGACATCAGCGACACCATCGCCATCAATATCACCGGCTGCGGCTATCACAAAACCGCTATCACTCGCCTGTGCTCCCTGAAGCGCACCCGGCGGTGTTTTTAATTCACCAACAAAACAGTTAACGCCTTCCGATCCGGGAAATCCATAGGTATAGAGTAATGAACCTTCTGGCTTCCAACCAACCGAATTTTGACCACCACCCATCAGCGTTGAAGAATATGTTCCATGTTCCATATGATACGCTTTTTCAGCCAGATATAATGATCGTAGCGTCAAGAGTGCTTCCGATCGTTTTGAACGCGCAAGAAACTTCATTAACGAAGGGATGGTGAGTGCTGACAAAAATGCAATAATCGCCAGTACAATTAACAGCTCTATCATGCTAAAACCAGTTTTTGTTTTCATAGCACCTTTACACTCGCCATATCTTTTGCTCCCCGCAATACTACCATAGATATATCAGTAAAGGTCAAGTGTCACTTCTCAAATTTTACAAAGTGCTGATGCACCATACTATCGCATCGGCACTTCTTCGCGATTCAACTGTTGTTGGGTAATAAGCTGACGAATGGCTAATTGCTGTTGTTCAGCTTCTTGAATCGCTTTCAACTCCGCCTCCCAATAATCTATTTGGTGAATCCAGGGAATAGCAAGCTTTCCTTTATTCATTTCCTCAACCATACTTTCCAGAGCATTATAGATAGTATCGATAGCCTCTGGCTGAATGTCTTTCTCTATTGCACGCTCATATTCACTATCAGCCTCTTGAAGTTTCTGATACCGCTTCAGAACCGATATTTGCGTCCACAAGGCTTCTATCGCATCTCTATGTTTTTTAAGATAGTCTCGATGAGTGTCATTTTCTATGCTTGCTTGGTACCCCTCTTCAATGT